>JACCDV010936889.1_pt1 | contig 14609 bp, 8 predicted proteins | sample 7446131 | NCBI WGS metagenome assembly JACCDV01 (sample SAMN15323448, study PRJNA562643) | freshwater metagenome | isolation source: river surface water | place: USA:Blue River Watershed | collected 2017-08-17 | reverse complement strand
TATAAATATAATTATATATTTCAAATGGAATATATATATTATTATAAATAATATAATATATAAAGGGATGTAAGTTTTTTTTTATAAAACTTTTATGCGTTATTAATGGGTGAATCGGGCCAATTATAAAACAGTTATTCATATATTTCTTTATATTAATATTTATACGATACAGATTTGATGAGAATGTAAGCTTATCTACATATATTAGACCTTCTAATTTTATTTTATAATGGGAATATATAGATATATGTTTAAGGGTTCTTGATTGAAATAAATCTCGTGGAAATGGCTTATTATATTTATATCTTACGCATAATCTTTTTAGAGATGGCGCGAGATGAAGATTATCTGGTAGTTCCTTATCATAACATATATCAAATATAAGGTTTTGCAATGATTTGCATTTCCATATATTATGTGGTAATTTGGTGTTATAATTGCGCGAAAACGAAATATGTTTTAGAGTTTGGCAATCATCTATATTATTAGGAAGTGGTTTATCATAATTCCATACAAATTCTAAGGCTTCTAATTTTGGAAGCCGCATTATTTCCGGTGGCAATTCTTCATTAAATCCCGCGGGAAATCGAATTAATTTTATATTCTTATATTCTCCCAATTCATGCATTTTAATTTGTGTATGATCACAAGTAAATAATACATATTCTATTTTATTTGGCAATTCAAATTCTAAATCATATTTTATATATATTTTTTTTACTTTATTATATATTTTATTTTTTTTTTTGTTTTTTTGTATCATATCCAATTGTTCCTTTATACATATAGATATACTTCTTTTATCTACTTTCATTTGCAGCAATATCTTTATTTTTTTTTATATTGGAATATTTTAGTATCTTAATCTTCTAATCAATATATTAATAATATTTATTTTCATTTTTTGTGTTCTTCTAATTATTCATCTGCAAATAATAATAATTATAACTAAAAATATACAAAATTAAAAATTAAATATAAAAATGAAAATAATAAATATATATAGCCATCATATTTATAATTCTAAATCATAATCGTAATTATAATTCGTAATCATTATTATAATATTTACTAATAACATTACTATATAAACATGTATATTAAGGGAAAAGATGAAGTAGAATATGAAATTAACACACTTGATAAATATATTAAATTACAAAAAGATGAAGAAAAATTTAACTCGGTGAAAATATTAAAAATTTGCCTTAATGACGAAGAAATTACAATAATACCACCACATTTGAGGGTATTAATACTAGGAACATATTTCAATGGAAAACTCCCTGAATTTATGGAGACACACTTCAATTCGTTTGAAATATTAATATTAGGGGATAAATACAATAAGCCTCTCCCCACAAATATTGAATCCTGCAAAGAGTTAAAAAAGTTAATATTAGGGAAGAACTTTAATCAAAATGTTCCCAAAACAATATTTACAAAAACTAAAATAGAAGAATTAGTCTTCGGTCATAGATTCAAAAAAACAATACCGAATAATATAAAAAATTGCACCACTCTCCGCAAAATTAAATTTAATTGTCCGCATAATATTGAATTCCCACAATCATTAGAGGAAATTCACTATGCGGATGATTTCAATAAACGCATTAATAAATTTCCACCTTTCATAAAACGTATATATTTTGGTTCTTGTTTTAATAAACCCCTACCAAAGGACCTTTTAAATTATGAAAGATTGACATATATAAAATTACCGGATTATTATAATCTTCCATTACCTAAATTGCCCATAAATATAAAACATCTTATACTAGGTAAAAAATATAATCAAGTAATTGATTTAAACAATAAAATTAAAAAGCTCGAATTAGGTTATTATTATGACTGCCAACTACCCGAATTAAAGGGAACAAATCTAAGAAAATTGATACTAGGCTATTGTTATAATCAACCACTTCCCGAATTGAAAGGAACAAATATAACCGTTCTAAAAATGGGTCATTTATATAATCAACCTCTACCCGAATTAAACGAATCAAACCTGAAAATCCTTGAATTGGGTCATTGCTATAATCAGCAATTGCCAGAATTGAAAACATCGAAGATAACATGTCTTAGATTGGGTTTCCTATATGATAAATCCATACCTGAATTGCCCAAATTATTAAAATATTTAACAATCTCTAATTACATAAACCCTTTGCCAGAATTGCCAAAATTATTAAAATATTTAAAAATTTCGAATTGTGCAAACGAAGACACTTTGCCGGAATTACCCGCCTCATTAAAATATTTACATTTACCAAATTATTATGATGTGCAACTTCCGGAATTAAAACATACACGACTAAAATATATATATATTGGATATTCGTATAAGAAAATTGTTCCCGAACTTCCAAATACAGTAAATCATCTATTATTATATAATCCAAAATATAATAATCCATCATTTAAAGTTAAAACATTAATGCTACATCCAAATACAAATTACAACATACAAAAAACAAATTATACATTGGTAAATAAAATAATTATAAAGCGCGGGAAATTACATATGCAGTCTAGTATAATATTTAGATGTATAAATGATTGCGTCGGGAAATTTTATATTTATAGTAGCGACCCGGGTTATTTCTTAAATATAGTTTATTCAAAGATAATAAATTTACAAAATAAAAAGCTTGTGCACTATAACGTAAAAACACAGAAAAGAGATAACTTTTATAATGATATTGATTATACATATATATTAAGGTTAAATTTACTAAATTTTATAAAGTATATTATCTATAATCCGGTATATATTCCTTGTGAAATATACACATACATACTAGAAAATCACAATTTTAATTATTTATATAAAATTATTGAAAAAATGAAATATACAGCGAAACCACTCTAATTTATCATTTATATTATTATATTATAGTATTACAATCAATAATATTATAATTAATAATATTACTATTATGAATCAACAACTAAATGAGAATAATACTACAAATAAAGAATCAATAATATATATTAGTAAAAATAAAAAGCAAATTGCAAAAATATCGAATATTGCATCATTTTATAAATTACTTTTTCTAATGATTATATTGTCAATTATAATAATAACCCTATATGTTATTGTATTGTTATTAAATATGATACATAATATATTTTGATTTCGATTTTGATTTTAACGATATATTTTTTTTTATAATTTAAAAAATGAAAAATAATATGCTATATTGAACATATTATAAATACATAGTAAATATAAAACATTACATACATATAAATACATATAATAAATACATATAATAAATACATATTCTATAAAATGATAATAACATCATCTTTACAATATAATAAAGTCGAATCATCTGCTGAATTTGATAACATAAAGACATTAATTTTTACAATAAAGAGCCGTCAAATTGATAAAATAAATATAACTAAATTCCCAAATAATATAGAGACGTTAATATTTTATTGTGCATCATATAATATTATATCAATACCCCCTTTGCCATATGGACTAAAAAAAATACAATTTCCTTGGAATTATAAAGGAACAATCGACCTACCCGATTCATTGGAATATATTACGTTAGGACACTATCAAATTGTAAATAAATTCCCTAAATCACTTATACGATTAGAATGTTGTAATTGTTTTAACAATTCGATATTATGTCCCTTTCCTAACACACTTAAAATATTAAGTTTCCATACAACATATAATATGTTCGCTTGGTCAAGGGATTGCTCTTTCCCACAATTACCAAACGGATTAAAAATAATAACATTTAAAGACAATATTACTTATAATTTTATAATTCATAATCAATATAATAATTTACTACCCGAATCCATCGAATATATTAACTTAAATGAATGTTATATAACTCCCAAATCAATGCCGAAAAAATTCCCCGATTCACTAGTTTATATAAAATTATCCGCAGGATTTAATAACTGTCTGCAATTAATAACTCCAAATATAAAAACGGTTAATATATGCGAATCTTCAAATAGTGGAATATTTAATCTCCCTAGCACAATTGAAAATATCATCGCCCCATATTATTGTAAAAGACTCCCCAGATTACCGAAAGGACTTAAAACAATTGTCCTAAGTCTCGAAACATATGTTAATAATTTAAATTGTTTCCCCAAATTAATTGAAAAAATTACAATAAGGGGCTCTATAAATCGGGACAAATCCTATAAACCCTTGAAGATGACCTTTCCCAAATTTCCCCGCAATCTAAAAAAATTAACATTAAAGATAACCGATAATATAAATCTTATTTCAAGTATAACATTACCGGATTCAATAGAAAGCCTAAAACTCCCCTACTTCGACTTTATACCAATTAAAAATATACCGATATTTCTTCGCAAATTACGTATCCCAGCAGGCTATGATATAACAGAATTTAAAAATCTTGTAAAATTATATTATTATAATATAAATTATAAAATAATCAACCAAATACAAGTAATAAAATATATACCCGCAACCGTATATAAACTAAGATTGCCAAGAACATATAAAGGCGAACTTCCACCCCTTCCACCCAAACTAATTAAACTTAAATATTATAATTATTACAATAAAAATAATAATAATAATAATCAAAAAACTATATTCCCCGAATCATTAAGGTATTTATCTATCGGGGAAAAATATAAAGGATACACTATATCAATTCCATATTTCCTAAAAACACTATACATCAAAAACAAGCGACACATAATAATAACAAAGCACAATACTATAAAAACACTTATTATAAAGAATAAACATATGAGAGATATTAACGAACATAAAAAATATTTTAATAATATATATTCTATTAAATATAAAAAAACTGAATTTAAACTAAAATATTTATATAAATTAATAAAAAATTTACATCCTTTTATGTATTATATTTGTATAAATCAAATGTCCCATAATAATATTCCATATGAAATATTTAATTATATATACGAGAATTTTAATTTTTCGTTTTGTATTAATTAATAATATATCTATATATATATATATCCATTAAAGGCTTATTCATTTTTTTTTATTTTAATAAAGTAGTTATAATTATAGTATATATAGTTATATATTTCATAGGGAATAAATATTTTGTTATAAATAATATAAAGTAAGTATGGACTAATATTTTTTTCAGTATAGAAATAATATGAATTACCTGTTTTTTCCTTTACAATATTAAATATATTATTTATATATTTATTTTTATTAAACATTTCCTCACGAAGGAATACTTTGGGAACAAAATAAATATTTGCATCCGTCTGGTTTTTATAATTTAGGGAAACTATCACTTTGATATGATTATTTGTTTCAAATTGTTTAATTGAGCGGTTAAAATTATAGTATAATCCAATATAAGTAAGTGTTTGCGGCAATTCTGGTAATTCATAATTAAAATTTCCACAATCTAAATTAAGATTAACAAGTCGCGTATGTTTAATCTCCGGAAGAGGTTTATTATATTTCCAACTGAAATTTATATATTTTATCGATGGCGGCAACGGCGGAATTTCCATATTATATTCATATCCAAGGCTTAATTTTCTTAATGATGTGAGATGTCGAAGTTCCGGAATGGTAGAATTAAAATAATTCCCAAATCGCAAATGTCTAAGTGTTCGCGGAAGTGCAGGCACATCATAATTGTAATATTCGCCAAAGGTAAGGTATTTAAGAGATGTATGACTTATTTCCGGCAACTGATAACTATACATGTCGCCGAATTTTAGATATTCGAGTGTTGCGGGTAATTGGGGAAGAGATTTATCGTAGCTATATCCAAATATAAGAATTTTTAATCGTTGCGGAAGCTTTTCTATTTTCATATTATATCTAGAATTTTCTGTAAATTTTATTATTCTTAAATTGTCGGGCAACGATGGTAATTTATGGTTATATAATGTTCCAAACATAATAACTTTGAGCCTATGCAAACCCATTAAATTCGGCAATTTTTTATTATAATTGGAACCAAATATGAGCTGTTCGATTTTTGCGGGAAACTTATATATTTGCTGGTTAAATGAACTACCGAATTTGAGAATTTTTAGATTTTTGAGGCCTGCTATGTCTTGTATTTCTTTGTTAAAATAATAACCAAATATCAATATTTCGAGGGTTTCCGGCAAGGGCGGAAGCGTTTTATTATAACTAGCGCCAAATTTAAGGGAAATAAGTGTATTTGGCAATACCGGTATTTCTTGATTAAAATTATCAACAAAATCAAGATGTAATATATTTGGCATATATATCATTAGTTTATTAAAATAATAATATGTTCTATTAATACATTTGCTGTGTTTGTCCTTGCATATTTTCAGGATATTAATAAATTTTTCAAATTCATCTTTGTTTTCAATATCATTTATTACTATATCCATTGATGGGTTTTTAGTTTAGAGTTTGGGTTAAACTTTATTTTTTGATTAAAATACTATTTGCAATTGTAATGTATTTATGTATATATATTTATAATTTTCATTTTTTCATACTTTATAAATACTTTGAATATTTTTAATTATTATTTTAGTTCTTTAAATTCTTTTTTATTAATATTTTTAATAAGAAAAAAACATATATAACACAAAAAATATTTTACATATAATGCGAAATGTAAATAATGCACAACATATACAATATTTAAAAAAAATAAATCAAAATATAAATCAAAATATAAATCTCTAAACATAAATCTAAATATAACAACAACTAAAATTTATATTGTTATCGAATTGATTTGATGCAAATGTTTTATACGCAGAGTGTTATCGTTTATAATTTCTTCAAATAGCAAGTCTTCATATAACCAAGCTGAATTATAAACATTTGTATCATCATAATATACAACACATGTTTTATCCGGGAAAATGATATTCTGTTTTTTATAATAGGGACTCAACTTAATATATATAAGGCTCGCCGGTAATTTCGGTAAAGGCATATTATAATGAGGACCTAGTTCAATACATGAAACATATGCGGGGAGAACCGGGATAATTTGATTAAATGAATATCCAAAGTGAATATATTTAAGCTTCGCGGGTAGTTTAGGAATAGGTTGATTATAGGAATCGCCGAGACATATTTTGGTTAATGTATTAGGAAAATAGGAAATTACGCTATTAAATTTACTCATGTATTTATTCCTATTTTTAATTTCCGCCATTGATATTATTAAATCCTCTTCTATATCAAAATCCTCATTTATATTTACCGTTGCATCTCTATTGCGTATTGACAAAACCTGTAAAGGGGATTTCCGTAGCAAGTTTCCATTGAGTGGATGATTAAACTCTGTTCCAAATGTTATTCTTTTAACATTGGATAGTGAAGACAATTCAGCGGGAAATTCATTATATACATCACTAAGGCTTATAATTTGCAATGTGGAGGGGAAATTTATTTTTTTTTCGTAATTATAGGGATATTCAATATGTTCTATTCCCTCTTCCAATAAAGGCAATTCATGCGGATAAATATTATTTTCTATAAATTTAAGGACCTTTAAAGATGATGGATATTTCTCTATCTTCTGCGTAAATGTTGCGCCGAATACAAGTGTTTCTATACTATTTGGCAAAGGAGGCAATTCGCCATTATAGTTAATTAAATCAAGACATTTAAGTCCATCGGGTAAATATGTCATTTTCAAATTGTTGGACTGATTTAGATTGGTTGCATCCCCCGACAAAACTGGATTTAAATGTATATATAAATATGTAATCCTACATGGTAATCTGTATATAGTTGCATTTATATCATAGCTAATTAATAATGCTTTTATTTCATCATATTTCTCCCCGTTTATAATATTTTCATAGTCGGCATTATTTGAAATTGCATACATTGTTTGGGTCTGTAAATATTGTGTCAATTAATATGTTCTATATTATCTATGTATTGCTCGTTCGCAATATGTTTTATTATTTTCAATGGTTGTTAAACATATATGATAAAAATTTCATTTTTTCCCATAATAATATTAATTGTTATACTAATATATCGCTAAATATATATTCATATAATTCACTTGGTAAGAATAATAATTTTTTTTTTGAATATATCATAAATATTATCAAATTTAATTTTGTTCTATATAGATTGCATAGTCGTGTTCTTTTTTTTATACTTGATTTGGGTAAAAGTGTAAAAGATGATGGCATTTTAATAAGCATTTTCGAATAATATAAATCGACATTGCTGAAAAGTATTATATTTGATAGACCTATTAACGAATAATCATTTTTTTCATATTTATCGGTTTCGAATTCATATGTATATGTAAGTTTTAATGTGGAAATACATATTTTGTAAAATATAATTATATTGTCCGCTCCGTAGATTAAATATACTTCTTTTTTCTTTTTTTCTTCAAGAAAAGTAAATAGAAGGTTGCATCTGCATATACATCTTGGATATATATAATACATTAATATTTCTTTATTAGCAACGTGTTTTATATTTAGTGTTATGTGTTTATAAAATAGTGTAAATAATAAAGTATTATAGTTTTTCATATGATTAATAGTTTTAAAATCTATAATTTTTATTGTATTTACAATTCTATTATATTGCATTGCAATATAGGGAATTAGATATTCGCTACCATCATAGGCTTCCTCGAATATTCTATCATTACAACATATTATCGCAGAATAAGGTATTAATCCAGATTCGTGTTCAAATGTGGAAGCTATAAGCTCGTCATATCTTTCTTCATTTGATGTAATATTATCAATAAATATAGAATCTTCATAGCCATTATAATCTTTGCGTTGGCGTAGTTTTAATATTTCTTTACAATTATCCTCCATCATATATCCATATTCTCTATGTTGTTCGATGCTATGTGGTAAATATAATATATTTGGTTCAATATTATTATATATTAAATTTGACTCCTTAATATTCGTTTCGTCATTTTTAATTATATCAATGGGCTCATTATTATCTTTACGTATTAAAGTGTTGCCATTATCACGAATATTTATATTATTAACAATTGGGAAATTGGCATCCCCCATAATTTAATATTTTAGTTTATTTTGCTTAACGAATAGAAATATAAAAATATAATCTAAATATGGAAATATAGAAGTATTAAAATCAGTATGTTAATAAAAAAATCATTTTTTATTTGAAACACGAAAATATTAAGTAATTATAAAATCTTTATAAAATCATTATAAATATATTCATATATTTCCGTTGGGAGATATAAATTTTTACGTTTTATATAATATAAATATATATTAAATGTAATAATTTGTTTTGCTTTTTTAATTCTATCATTAATATTATCACTATAAATAATGGAATATACATGGGAAAGTCTATCTAAATATGGTGGATATGAAATATTTTTATTTTCTTCTTCAATTTTAATATATAAGAGGTGTTTATAATAATAGAAATATTGGTCATCAAATAAAATATAATTAGAGAACGCAATCATTCTATAATATACAGGACATTTTTTTATTTCGAATTCGAATGAATAAATCAATTTAAATGTTTGCCTACACATTTTATAAAACATTAAAGTTGTATCCGTAGCATATATAAAGTATATGATTTTTGTTCGTTCATCAAAATATGTTAGGAGCAACTTATAATTATCTGTATCTATTAATGGATATAAATAATATGCAAGTGTATTTTTATTCCTTGTGTTTGCAAGAATATTAGGCACTATTTTATAAAAAGGACTAAAATAATAACAAAAATCTTCGTCATTAGTGTGGGACCCTGTGTGAAATATTTTTTTTGAAATGGTATGGAGACACATATATATTTTAGTGGAAGTATTCTCGTTAATTTCCATAACACGGTCAAATTCATTAATAAGTTGAAAATTTTCTATTCTCTGTTGATCTTCGCCATATACATCAATATACTCTGCTTTTTCGGCTGCATTACGTTCATTCTTATATTCATATGAATATGTATTATTATATATATCTTTATAATTTGTTGTCAAAATATTATTTGAACCATATATTATAAATGGAAATAATAATATATTATTTTCTTCCATATTGCTAATTTGAGAATATATGTATGTATCATAATAAATATGTTTGGCTGAACAACGGGGACTATTTAGATAATAATGGAGAAAATTTTCTAGTGTTCTTAATATACTATCTGAAATTGAATATTGATAATAATAGTCATTTTCTCCCGCATGTCCCTCTTTTGGATAAGGGTCTTCTTTAATAAGATTAATTTGTGTAAAATATACATATGGATATATTTCATTGTTTTTGACATCTTTTTTACAAGCCTTATTTTCATCATCATTATTCATTTATATATGGTTTATGTATTTCCTTTATTTCTATGTGATTTTAACAATTAAATTTATTTTATATTGTCTTTTTTTTCATTTTTATAGTTGATGGATACAATTATATTCAAAAATAGAAATAATAATCAAAATCCAACTATTTAGATTGAAGTGATATAACTCTTTTGGATATTAAATATCCAAATTGAATTTTCAAAAGAGTTAATTAACAATAGATGTATAATAATTAAAATTTTGATAATTATACATCCATTGTTAATTAACTCCGTTGCAAATTCATAATATTAATGCTGTGGCATTGCAAAATTATCAATATTATAAGGCCTATAATAGGTAGGAATACACAGATAAATAAAAGGTGCAGATATAAAAAGAGAATTAAAACATTGAATAAATTAAAAGATAAAAAAGAATAAAAGCCATTACATATTTTTTTTCCGCGAGAGGATACGTATAGATTCGCCGCTATGCCCGCCACTCTTAACTGATTTATCTTTTTTCTCTTTATCCTTGCCGGCTTCCCTTATGTCTTTAATTAATTTATCAATATCCGCACTATCAATTGCGGGGGCGCCTTCGCGTGTAGAGAGTTCTTTTATAAAGTCGCGAACATCACTTTCACTAGATAATTTATCCATTTTATCGCGGTCTTCTTGCTTTATAACACTATTAAAATTTTTTTCCTTTAAAAACTTTATTAGGGTGCCTTTAATTTGTGATTTTTTCTCATCATCTTTTTGATATTTATATAGTTTGAGATAATTATAGAATGCGACTGCATCGGGACCCTGTGAATTGTATCCAAATATATCGGTGTTTTGATTTGCTTTGACAATACTTACTAATTGCTGTAATAGTTTATTTGCACGGCGTTCTTCTTTCTTAATATCATAGTCTTTCGTAAGACCATCGGTGTTCGGCTTGGTTAGTTGTTTCATTAGGTTAGCGTTGCGGAATGCATCGCGAACGTTGGACCATTGAGATTGATTTAGTAATTGTCCTGTGAAGTCGCCCATGCTAATATATTTTTCTATTTGTGCGTTGAGGTCGCCTACATTGTAGCTGGCGGAGCTTTCTATGAGCTGCATATGGGGAGACAATTGGCTATTTTGGGCAACTTCGAGGGAGCGTTTGATTTCATCGCTGGAATCAACTACTACGATTTCGCTTTGTATTTTCTTGAAATCCCAACCTGCTATAACAGGGTCTTTTGGATTGGCAGCTTTAAATTCAATCATCTTCCGTTCTTCCTCTTCGAGGGCGATAATAAATCCTTGAACGAGAGTTATTTTGTCTTCATTTATTTTGCTGGTTTCTGCTTCCGGTGTGCGGATTCGGTATTTTTTGATTATTTTTTCCATTAGTTCAAGTAGTTTTAGTTCGAGGCTTTGAATAGGTGAAAACATTGCTTCGAGGCGGGATATACGGGGATTGGTATAATACTCTTGGGGAAGCGGACCACTAATAGGAATTCCACTTGCCGGCGTAGGGTTGCTAACTAGCGCGGAAGCTATTTCCGGAACAGAACTAATAAGAACAGGCGCACCCGTTTCGATAACTGCGGTTGCTGCTGCTGGGTCTGCTGCCACTGCTGCGGTTGGATCTGCCGCTGCTGCTGAGTCTGCCACAGCAGCTGAAATGGTTGCCAACTCCTTTGCAGCGGGAGATTCTGGCGTTGGTTTTAATTTACTGAAATCCTCAATGGGAATATCAACGGGAGATGTCCCCATTTTTTTATTAAAAAAATCATCGTATTCTTTTATAATTTTATCATAATGTGTTTTTTGTGAATCAGTATCGTCGCCTCCCATCAAGTATAAATATGTATCCGCCGTTATACATGTATCATCAAAACAATTTAACAATATTGATTCAATTACCGCCTTTCTATTTGTTTCAGTTATATTTTCAAGTATAGAACTAAATTGGAGGCGATATTTACCTAGTTCATTTTTAGAATTTGGTGATATATCCGTAGCGAAAGAAAGTTTATTATTTTTTTCTGTATTATATCCACAATCCATTAAATTAAAGACTAATTTATTCCCCTTATGATACCATCTTGATAATATAGGAAATCCTGTTTTAAAATCTAATATCATTATATTTAGTTTATTATTTTTATCATCCAATTTAATGATGTCTTCTTTATGAAACTCATCTTTTTTTTTTGAAAAACAATAACAATAAAATAGCGTATCTTTTATTTCTTGTTCTTTTTTAAATGTATAGTTATTCTTTCCCTTTACTTTATATTTATTTATCTGGTTAGTCCCTATTTTTAATAGATAATGATATCCAATTGTTTGTTTTTCTTTTTTTAGTTTATCTTTATCATTAATTTCTTCTTTTTTATTTTTTAATTTGATTAGATATGTAAATTCATCTTTAAAATATGATTTTGGTATAGGAGTATCAATACCATTATCATATACTTCACCTTTTAATTTAAATTTATGTAAGTTTATTTTCCATTTTAAACTATCATCTTCGTTATATGAATTAAAAAAACGCATCATATCTTTTAAAAAATATTTATCACCCATTTTACTTATTCTTTTGGCTAATTCGGCTTTCATATCTTTCTCTGTGCCACTATAAAAATACATTTTTTTTAATTCCTCATATTCATTTATTGCTATTTTAGAGTTTGCTTTATATTTATTTATAAAATCTTCTATTTCTTTAATTATAAATTTTTGATTATTATAATCAAGTTTTTTTTTTTGAGCATTATCCATAATATCCGGTATTCTAAATATAATTTTTAGTATAAGATGCGGAACTAATAATGGATTGTCGATAGATGTGCCATCTTTTTTTATTATTTCTGTTATTTTTTGCGCTTCTTCTAATAATTTTATAACATCACCCATATAGCCGATATCTCCCCCAAGTTGTAAATATAAATTGCCACCAACTTGCCGGAATACACCAATTTTACCTTTCCATCCACCCGTTTTCATATAAATATTATAACTAGTATGGATTAATATAAACTTACCCATTGCATCAGCATGTAATTTAGCAACATCATTTATACGAGAACGCAATCCCGCCGCGAGACCACCCTTTAATATATACTCATATATATTCGTAATCTCCTTCTGGATAGCCTTAAAATATTCCTGTATATCACCTATACCTAACCGCAATGCTTCATAATATTTATCAACCTGTCCTATAATTGATGCATCGTTTGACCGTATATACATATCCTTTATCTTATCAATCAACGTTAGTATTTCTCCCAACTCACCTACTATTTTCCCCTCACTAATTTCGTTTAATGTCTGTGTGAAATTCTTATATTTTTTGCTCCATTCCATCATTTTTGCTTCTAGGTCCCCTTTCTTTCCCTGATTTGCCTTATAATTCTCCTGTATCTGTTTCAAATGCGAATCATACTTAATTATTAGATTCTTCACCTCACTCTGTTTATCTTTCGCCTCCGCATTGAAATTATATAATTTCTCATAATCCCGCGCATACTTACGACAATAACTTTGTTTTTTCCTACTTTCGGCGTCGACCATCTTCATCTCGCCAAATTCCTTACAAGTCCGTATAACATCATAGACCTTTACATAGTGATTCTCAAATTTAATGAACTTTTCAAATGCGGCCGCGAATTTCTCCAATTTACTTACTATTTTTTTCTCTGTTTTAATATAATCTTTTTCATCGCTCTTCTTCTTGGAGATGCTTTCCGCCTTTATTTGTTGCTTTATATTATCTAATGCTAAACGTGCATTAGTGTAGTTTGTCATTACCTCGTGTTTTTGATGCTTAATATTTTTATTTATTACACGATTTTTCTCATATTCGCGGGCTATTAACATCCGCATTATTATTTTATATTTATCGAGTAGTTCAACGCTTACTTTGTCATATATCTTATACGCTGTTATTAAACTCTCGGCCATCGGTTTTATTTGCTCTAATTCGCGATTTATTCTATCTAATTCCTTGCGGAGATTGTTATATTTACGCATAAGAACTATATGAGAGGCCCAATATGTAAGAGGATTAAACATGTCTATTTTACCGCCTAAATATTCCCTTATTCCGTAATCCGCATTCGTATCAAGACCTATTCCACCATATAATTTTCTTGTTTTCTTGATATTACGGTTATCCTCATATTTATTTCCTTCCCTCTGTCTCAAAGGATATAATTTATATGACTTTTTCATAATTTCTTCTATTATATCTATCTAATTATATTATATATTATTTTGATATTTTATTTTCATATTTTTACAAGCATAAATATTATCC
>JACCDV010836729.1_pt1 | contig 14609 bp, 9 predicted proteins | sample 7446131 | NCBI WGS metagenome assembly JACCDV01 (sample SAMN15323448, study PRJNA562643) | freshwater metagenome | isolation source: river surface water | place: USA:Blue River Watershed | collected 2017-08-17 | reverse complement strand
TCTGGTTGAAGATGCAGTTTTATTGTCCCACAAAGTACATTTTGGGGAATAGGCGATAGAGATACTTGTTTAGCTTATACTTAGGAGGCACGTATGCAGAGTATTGGGTCTATAGGATGTGCGCAGACTTGAAAAGGACTCCAGACCCACCTTGGCCTGGATTCTATTACTTTATCTATTGGGCAGGTCGCACATAGTTCACATCCTGCTCAAACACTGCTCGAATTACCAGTGGCAGGGCAGTGAATATCAAATTATACATCGAGATGTAAATATCATCGAAGACTGTCTGTCCTGAGTACCCGCAGAAGAAGGCGAAGACAAACCGAGGGAGGGTAAACAGCATATTTTTGTAGAAGAAGTAAAGAATCATCTATGCAATACGCATGTAGTTCCATCTTCCATGCACCAATAATAGTCTCCACAACATTCTGAACTAAGGCAGAGCGTAGTCACTTGCCAGGACAGAGCCCATGCCCTACTCACCAAATAGTCCAACACCTATATGAGCAGTCTTGATCATAGGCACATCATTGGCTCCATCTCCAATAGAAAGAGTTATCTTCCCTAACTTTTAACGCACTACTCTTACAACGTCTGCCTTTTGAGAAGGAAGCAGCCTGCAACAAACCACTGATTCACAATACAAAGAAAGCTATGCGAGGTCTGTTTCAAGCTGTTAGCTGCCCATAATGGGAGTAAGGTCAGGGCCCTAGATAAGTAGACTCACTTTTCGATCTGCTGACTGGGCCTTTGCTTAATTGATTAGAATTTATAGCTATTGGTGAATAATGGCTTCGTTTCTGTCCTTGCATTAATACTTAAGAACTGCGAATTCACTCTGGATGAGATTGCAGCTTTTGGCAATATTTTCTGCAGTTTCCATCTTATCGCCCGTAAGCATCCACACTTTGATGTCTAGGTTAGGAACATTTACTTGCTCGAATGAGGTCGCGGATAGTTTCAGGCACCTCATCTTGGAGGCGATCTAGGACTGCAGTGGCTCCAATCACATAGAGCTCACTTTCCAGTTCGCTAATCAGGGGCTACATTGCTTTTTATTTGTTCTATAGCGGCAGCTATGAAACCCTCTTCTTGTAATGCTTATACTCTTCTTCAGAAATGAACCTCATAGCTATGAGTAAAGTCCTCAGCCCGATTCTCGAAAACTTATCAAGTTAAGTGTCTACTTTGAATGTTTGTTCCTTCGCAAGCCTCGCCTTTATGATATTATCTGCTCCCTTTATATACATCTTTATCTTATTATTCTCCCTTACAACCACCGACATTCTTTTGCGATCTGATGAGAAGGAAAAGCTTTACAATAGCTAGAACTGTTTCCTTGTTCCATTCATGCTGACGGTAGTGGTTGCTTGAGTAGAGTCTATGAATTAGTAGCCCATTTGTTTTGCAGCCTAAACCAGAGTTATTTAATCTGGAGAGGGTCCTTGGTATTTGAGTTGGCCGTTTGCGTCTGAGGCTACAACAACTTCATGAGCAATCGATAATGCAGTGAAATACTAATGGGCCAATTATTTCATATTGTTAATCTATTTACGGTAGCTCATCTATCTGTTCCAAACCAAAAAGGGAGCAATATGCTCGTTCCCACTCCCTCTCGTAAGCAAGCTAAGAAGATTAGCGTCTTCGAACCCTACGCTCTTCTGTGGAGCCACTTCACTTGAAATTAGTCCAAGGTCTCCATAATGTGTGTATCCAATAAGGGCAATTTTGAATTCCATGCGGTTTGTAGTCAATGTCCCTGTCTTATCTGTGAACACATATTAGATTTGCCCAAGCTCTTAGTTCAAGGAGGCAGAGCGCACCTTTACTCCCTTCTATCTCAGCTTACTATACATGAACCGATCACCATCAATAAAGAATGATTGCGACATCTTTACTATTTCGATGGAGACTATGAGAGAGATGGGGACCATTGTCTGAAGGAGCACCAAATAGCTACAAAACATCAAAGCAGCATCTCCTACACTTGAGAATGAGCCGAAGTCTATATAGCTATGAGATTTGGAGCGAGTGGCTACGAAATTGCCATCGAGTATAGCAACTACGAGGCACAAGATGAACTGTAGGATTAGGATAAAGACGAGAATATAGTTGACTTTGGTCTATACCTGTGACATTTTGGACGTTTCTCCTTGGGAGTTCATCATGATCTTGCTGTTCCTGCCCGTATAGATGGCCAGACCATAAATCCACTTGGTATTCTTAAGTTTGGCCTATCGATACAATAGCTGTTTGTCTTTGTTGAAGTCGATCCGCGCAATCCCAGCTATCTCCAGTGTTGATTTGAACTCGTGCAGCTATTTATCAGGAGGAATCCCAGAAAATGTCCCCTGCATACTATTCAGTCGCTATAAACTACTAAACTATTGAGTTGCTGGATATGCATTTCTCGGCTTAAGATTTTTTTAGCCGTCCAAACTCGCAGTCTATATAAAGGCGTTACCATTTGGGAAAGCCGAGCTGAGCAAAATTAAATCCGCAGGGAAACTGTCTTCCTATTATACATAGCAGATATCTCCAACTTTCACCTCACTCCATGCAACTTTTATCAACTCTCCTCCTCGGAGGACATGGGTCTTTTGTTAGAAATTGAGGGTCTTATCTGACTTGTATCTTTGGTAGTCTTCGTATCCTTTATATCGAATGAAATACCTTATCTGAGCATGGATATGGCCAACACGACGACGAGTGGAGCCCATGCGGTGAGTGGGCCGAGTGGACTGATCACAGGAATGGACTGCAGGACAGCAATCACAAGGAAATAGATGTTTGCCAGTCTTTGAAATTGGATAATCAATGATTCTAGGATAGTGAGTGGGATACTTGGAAGGAAGGTATACCATCGATACTTGGATGTCCTTACAAAGTTGCTTTCAAACAACTCACTGTTTTATCGCAAGTCTTATTCTCTCCCGAATTTGAAATTGTAGTCTGGTGGGAATTTCCGTTAGTCCCTGCAGCAGATGAAATTTGCAATACTTTACAACATTTTATTATTATAGTGCTTTTGAAGATGAATGATATAAATAGTTATCAGTATTATAAGTAAAACAATCATTTGAGGGCCTTTCTATAATGATCAGTTACAGTGAAGGTAATTTCGCGTTTGAGCTCATTGAACTAGCTAGACTTAAAATAAATATTTTATTTAGAGTGGTTTTTTCGCCCCTAGAGCATCAACCGGAACAACTATTGGATTTTATGGCCATATTGCTCATTTAAGGAAGCCTAGCAGATCTATATTTGATTTGATATTTTAAGGGGGTCAATGCATTCGATGTGATCCATTTAATGTAAGAATACTCTTGCCTAAAAGTCCACTAGCTCTCCTTTCTTTTATAAGTCCTTCACTTCTTCTCTGTAGATAATTTGAACCTTCTTGGCTCGAGGAATCAAGAGCCGTAGGCCTGGATATCCACAACATTACTACCACTCCTCCACTGACTCTGCAGATTGATCGACTATTTATGGATTGAGATAAGATTTGAATGAGGCTTGGCTTAGCTTGTTATACCCTCTCCACTTGTTTGCTTTCAGGTACTGCTTTTTGAGAATTACTAATGCTTTCCAGCATTCACCCACCATTGGAGAAGATAGGGATACGAGTCCTTGATTGGCAGCTATATTCTTCAGATGGTTGTCAATCCCAAAGCCCTTTTTACCGTACTGGACAAGTTCTGCCTCGAATAACTAGAGTCCCTTATTGAATCCGAAATAAATGATTTTGCCTTTGCCCATCACAATTATAATGGTGATATATAAATATAAAATGTCATTTTTCCTGCATTGTGTGCATCCAATGAAGGAGCTAGATCTTCCTCGAAGCTTACTTATAGCCAGCCCCATTGATGTTTTTAGACCTAAGTCTTCGACTGGTTTATAACTTTTGAGCTAGTTAAACCGCTCTTTAAGTTTTTTTCAAAGAAATTTAGCCTTACTGTAGTATTTTGTCCAGCTAGTTTGCTTCAGTGTAATTCCTTCTCTTTACTTAAGAAAGGTAGTTACGATGTCTTCTCTTGGGCTTACCCATCTATTACTACTATATTCTTAGCTCCTTTGTTAAGCTTTACATATTTTTTCTGGCAATATTCTTGTTGCTTTTTATATGAGGTAAATATGTTTGGGGTTCCAATCGCTTAAAGATTTTTTCATTAGTGTTAGTTTAACCCACGTCATCCACACTTTTTGATTTCTATTTTAATATTTTATCGGGAATGCTTTCTTAGAATTTGCTGTGATGGACAAAAGATAAAAGTTAGTGCTGTATTTTTTCTTTTCTTTACATCAACATTAACCTCTTTTTTATTCTGCGCTAGGCAATACGAAATTCATGAATTCTTTTTTCCTCCTATTTTTCCTAGGCTATTTTCCTTAATAATCCTACTGTCTTTTCTCTTCGCAAGTGTTATTGTTTTTTTATGTTCTTCAATATTTGCTTTATCTGTTTGTTAGTCTCGCCCACCAACTAATATATTTTTGGTTATTTATCTTTTTTTAGCTTGGTTGGGACACTATAATGTTGAAGTTTTATCCTGGAAGCATTTTTTTGGGATTGATTGATAGGTTTGAGAGGAGGCTTAAGGAAGTCATCAAGGAATTAGTTTTAATCGTCACTCACTTATATGTGAGAAGTATTAATCTTGAACTTTTACCGACGCATAAGGGATAATATTATATCAACCATGCATAGTGATATTATGACACTAAGATCATTTTTTGTCCATCATCTTCACTAAATCGTTTAAATTCTTCGTATACCCCTTAGAAATAAGCCACTCTCGGAAGTTTCCTTGAAGGGCAGAGTGCAGGTTTTTCATCATATCATTGTTGAGGTTGCTCTTTGCTATTTTGGTCTTTATGTTAGCGTAGTATTTATTTCGAGCATCGAGTTAAGCAATATACTCCTTGGGGGCCAAGAGGTCTCCCATCTCTTGCTTTTTGCTTTCCTCCTTCTTACGAGGCTCGTTGTCCTCCTTCTCTGGCAAGACCAGCACATCGAACTAAGAGGGTGGCATCTTGTTCCAAGAATGCTCATCGCTTATCATCTGCTTAAAAAGCACTTGCTCAAAGCTGCTAAAGTTTGACTCGCTCAAAGGAATATTGGCAGCCTTCAAATGTCTTGGCAAATCTGGGGAAGAACTATTGTTTGGCCCAACCGAAATGGATTTGTTATCTCCAGTCAGGATAATAGGGGAGGGCCCATAATAGTAAATATTAGAATCGTGTGTATTGCAGACTCTAAGGAGGTTGGTTGCCACTGTGAAGGCAACTTTTTCGCATTTGTCGATAAAGGCGATCCTTTCGCATGAGGCAATATAGATGGTGCAGTTTAAGCAGTTGACGATATATAGGGATCGCACTTGATTATTGATAAATATTTATGAATCCTAGCAGCCAATTATTCGCAAGTCCTTATCCTTTGTCTCCTCCTTTATCGTCACCACGTAGCTCAGTCCTTACAAACTAATCAACTCTATCTTAAACCAAAGTTACCTTGCTCATTAATAGTGATTCTTGGCACGATGTGATCACTTATTGTTGAGGCTTTTAGTTTTTGAGACTTGTTAAAGATGGGCAGATAGGAAGAGAACTTTTTAGTGCGGTCCACCTTGAAGAGGAAGTTTAATGGCTGCAGGTCATCACTTTAAAGGAAGGGATCTTGGGTATTGGGCTCATTGGATAATAGTTTGAGGAAGGTGATAAAATGTTACTTGATGTAGTTCATTATTTCTGTTTGCTAGTTACTGATATAGAGGGTTCTCGTGGCTCTGTTCCTTGGGGAGGTGAGGTTGGCCCCGACGGCCTCTTTGTTGGGGGCGTGAATATTACTTACTCCCTCATTGAAAATGACCTTTCTTTCTCGACTCATCAGCTGCAGCATTAAAATTAGTAAGAGTACCTTCGCATCTACTTCCCCATACTATCCCTTGACGACCCACCAAAGTTTCTCATCATCAGTATCAAACAACTGCTTCATCAGATCTTTATGCTTGGCCAAACTGAGCTTAGAGCCAGTATTGAAGTAGGGAGTGAGGTTGAGGAGTTGCGTGATGGAATATCTGCCTGGGGGGAATAGTAGATTTTCCAGACTATTGGAAAGTGGGAGCATCTTATTTTTCTCCATCTCAAATTATAAATCAAATTAATTACTCAAATGGTTTCCAATCCAAATTCATTTTTATTGTTGCCTTATTAGAGCAAGCATGAGCTCTATAACTATATATGAAAGGCTTTAAATAATCATACCCCCTCGAAAAGCGAAAGGAAATATACGCGAAATAGTCTCAACTCCACCCTAATAAAATAGCTCTTATCGTTGAAGCACATCCCAAATCCAAGCTAGCCCTCAATCGTTTCTTCAAGTAACGCATCACTCACGAAGACTAATGGTCAAGGACAGCTACACTATTGGATCCATTCAGTAGACAGTGAAAAGGGAGCTCATTAAGAATAACGTGATTCCCAAAAGTGAGGCTACAGCTCTCTACCTATTCTGCAAGCAAAAATTATTGAAATCATCTGACAGTACTTCTCAGCATATTTTAGTTTTGAATGAGCTCGTTAACCTTCGGGATGCTTAAGACAATTTTTTGTACTTGATGATTGCTGAGGTTGAGGCCTTTTGATAAACTAAAAGAATGTTAATTGCATACATTATAACAAATGAATAACTTGGCAGGCTACTGCTTAAGAAACCATCAAATCCTATGGTCAGGCAAACACTGCGTGGCTTTCTTCCTTAGACTCAAATACTGCAAGGACGTAGCTGTAGATCCACTTAGATGTCCTCATCACAAACTTAGGGCCAGCTTATGAGTACTCCAAATGGTCGATGGAGGAAGTGAGTGAGTGCAGTGCTATCAGCTATGCACTAAATAAGAAGCTATGTTCGCATTATAGCACTTAATGCAGTACATTGTTTATGCAAGTTATCGATAAGTAAATACTTGCGAAAAGCTTCATGCATATCATTCCTCGCAAATAGAATGATCTTGCAAATAATGATGACATCTATAAGGCCTTGGAGTCTTTTCCAAAACTATTACTTGAAAGAAATCGCGAGATTGAAAGCAAACCATAACTACAAAGCATTTATTGGCTTGAAATTGATAAATTAAAAGAATCCTTAAATAGTTGAGCAACCCACGATAATATTAATGTATATCACTTTTTACTTTTCTTCTTCTTTCTCTTCGGTAAAGACATCGACTTTTTATTAGTAACCCTTCGCTTTTTCTTAGTCTTTTTCCAGAACTAAGCAGGGGCGTATTTGTACATATAGTCTTACTCCCCATAGAGCTGGATTGCAATTTTATCATAATCTAAGTCCTTGGACATCTCTATTACCACGTCTTCAACAGGAACAAGTTTGCTCTTTTTTTTCTTACTATTGCTTCCATTCTATTCGCGAAATCGTTTTACAGCAGTGACCTTTTATAAGGATGGCTATTTGGTGAGGCGGCAAGAACGAATTGGCTGCTTCTTCGCCTATATGGGCTCGTTGGGTCGATTGTCAAATGATTGATGGGATGAGCGACTCGAACAAGATTTACTTTTCCTACTACTCTAGTTGCTCTTATTCTATTAATCATCTTCTGGGCTTAGGCTACGAAATATGCTTTATGGTATATCTTTAATTTGAATGGAACGCTATATGTTAGATTAATGGCTCTGCATAATTTACCTCTAATTAGTTTTGAATCCTTACTGCTGGCCGGTGATAATTTGAAGTTTCTTCTAAAGAAAGTTAATAAGTATTTGAGGATATCTTTGCTTCAAGTCCTCATATCTTATGTAGACAGGTGAGGCTCCCTCTGCAAGAATAGCCTTGAACAGCAGAGGCACGATGGGCTTAGAATTGTAATGGTTGACAATTTTGAGTTTATAGACTTAGACAACTCCCACATCTTGGCTGGTCTATAGCATTATAAAGAGTTGTTGGCTGGTGTACTGCTTTTTAATAGTCTAAGTAAGCTCAGGTTTATAAATATGTTGAGTAGCTCTATTGCCCAAATTTAGTAATAATAATTTGGATTGTTGTTATTAAGATAATGTCGCAGATTGAAGTAGTGCAGAATACCTTTGACAACTCCAACCTACGAACCCTTACTGATCTCATCAAAATGACCAACTTTGATCAACCTAGGCAGAAGATAGGTAAGGACTACATTACTCAGCTGAATAGTTATCTTCAATGTCACCCAAGCAGTACCTTTGGGCCATTGCAAACAATCCTGCATATTTCATACAATATCAGGTCAAGTCTGCAGCTATTTTCAAAGTAAAGGGCCATGCGCTTATTGTGTGGAAGCCTAAGTATATTGAGTATCCCACCATGATCGTCTTCCCTGATATTTCAGACAAAAAACGTATTCACTCCTCTATTTAGTCAATAGCATGAAGACATAGATTGACGAGAACAGTACAACCACTTAATAAACAACAAATTTGGTGGTGGAATATTTGTAGAAGTTTTACGGCACTTATTTCTACTCTGACCCTGCATTCGAAACAGTACTACTTACGATATATAGAATTTAGTCACATTTTGTAAGCACTTTGTCTCCAAGATTTCAAAGCACAGCTACTGGCATGTTCTGCTTGAGGACACAGGCAAAATGTTTTTGACTCAGAGTGAAGCATTTGATAATATTTTGAAGATAAGAATCAGTGGGATTAAAGAGGGCTACGATAAGACCCTAGTCCTCTTCTCATTCAAGGGAAAAAGGGAAAACATTTTTACGTACATATATTGTCATATAGTACTGCTAAAAACAAATGGATGCAGGTCACTTCCTTTTTAGCTATGATACTCATCTTCTACTCTGTCGTCGCTTGTCCAAGCTCAGGACCTGCAACTGGAATCTGCCAATATCGTAGCTAAATGACTTTGTGTGGGGCTGGCATGATGTTGGCATTGCTGGGAGTTCGTTATGGGCAGAAGTCCGCAGATAAGAAAAATAGAAAGAAGAAGGCTACTAAAGAGCATTAAAAGGATCAATGAGTGATATAGGTATAGTTTATTAATGATGAATGGATCATTATTCGAATGAAACTTGGAACACCTCCATCTCCTTTATTTCTGTAATATTCTTGTTCCCTTCTCCAAATATTCCATTGCTCCTCTACCCCCTGCTATCGTAAGATGAGTTATTGACTCCAAAGTTGCTGAAAAGTTCATTTCCCTTAATGCGGATATCTGAGTTTCCAAATACAACATATATCGGATCGTACGAAATTGATTTTTTATTATTGATCTTTGTGAAGTACCTTCTGTTGGTGAGGGAAACAATAAAGCTTTTGCCTATGATGGGGAACGTTTTCGATTAGAAGGGAGACTCAGTATAAGCTGCAATCATAAAGTCTTGATGGGTTTGGATTACGAAAAGGAGTCTTTCTTTATTGTCAATGTAGTTGTGAATATTGGCTTTATTGTAGATGTCGTAGCGATAGACGAGTTAGGTTTTTGAGACCTTTCCGCATTACTTGTCAAACACTTAGAATAGATATTAGCGATAATCTTAGTATTAGTAGAGGATGTTGCAGACAAATGCTTTGGGGTTTAATAATGGTTATTGTTAAGCTTATTATGGTGGGTTATTAAACCTATCTGGTAAAGCTTATATGAATTTTGAAATTCTCTATTGCAGTTGTAAAGATAAAATAGAATTTCCTTTTGATATTGATAATTATCTTGTGATGTATTAGCATTCATTACGGAGCTATATAGTTGAAATGTTAAGTCTTATCTTTGAAAGCAAAGATCGTAACCATGTCAATTACATAGATCTTTATGCTTCCCCTTTCTGATTCTCATTACCATTCTTATTCTTATTCTTGTTCTATTTATTTGATTTGCTAATACTTGGCCTTAAGATGTTTTTGTCGGAACTATTATATTATGGATTAAGGTTTTTCTATTTGCTTTTCTAAACTTTTATCTAAGGTTTGTTTGTTTGCTTTGTTTTATCTCTTTTAACATTTTTCGTGACACGTTTTACATCAATGGGACCTTGATTTCTGCTTATTACTTTCAATCGTTTTTATTAATTTCTATTGCTGCTTAGTTTACCTGGGAATTTTTTTGTTTCTTTATTCATTTAGTATTAATTCTTCTTGTATTTTTATTCAAGGTATGATTTTTCCACCTGCTTATTTGGCTTTGAGTACTTCTTCATCTAACAAAAGTATAAATAAAATTTTTATAATGCACTTTGCAAGTATTGATAAATTGATAAATAATTTCCATTTAAATAAATGAACAGCACAAAGCAGGAGCCAAGCCGCTAAGACTTAGAGGAACTCCTTAAGAAACTATTGCATCAAAACGGAATGTGCCTTCTCATCTACCCTTAGGTACGTCTTTCCTGTCCTAGGGCAGCAATACTTCCCTTCTCACAGCTCTAGCAGAAACCATCCATGCCACTGAAGAGAGTCTCCATCAAAAATTAATCTAAAAATTAGAGCACGATCGAAAAAATTTCGTAATTGTATGTTGACAAAGGGTTTGCCTCGAAAACTTCACTATGTTTATGATGATGGTTCAATTGTGTAAGACTTTCGGAAGCACCCTTAGTTGGTGCAGTTCACAAAGCTCATCCTTGAGTTATTCAGTGCAAGTACATCGCGAAGACTTAACCTGTTTTCTTTGGTGCCTGCAGTCGACAGCCAATATAACCTCAACTGTTTGATCCTCAACGAGAAAGGCTATAGCTAAAGCATCAGTATTGCCAGGATAGCTAACAAATACTACAATATTAAGCAACGAGACATTGACAGCAAAAATGATCTCTCACTCTAAGATGTTTTCAAGAATTCATCACATATCGACACCGAAGAACTCATCCAAACTTTCAAAAATTAAGTAATATTTTCATCATAAAGAAAGAATAGACGAAGATATAAAGAAAGATAGATGAACCTCGATCAACGACTAACATTGGGGACGGCTTATAATAGATATAATTCAATTTAAAGCGAGCTAAGTCATCTATGCCATACCGAGAGCTCGAGCAACTTTCCTCAAGGGACAATGACGGAGTATCTTTGGGAGATAAGTTATAGCTAAGATAAGATGCAAGACTAATAAACTAATGCAGCAATGGCTTATAGAACGGATATGACTCAGTTCATCCCCATCAAAATAATCATATGGTGCATATGACACCATAGCAACTGTATTATTATTACTACCAAAATCCTTACTATGCAAGTGGCAAATCATAAACATTCCTCAACTACCAGCCACAGCACGTCCCAATTACATCCTTCTCCCCCAACAAAAATCAAATTTACAAAGCACCCACTCCAGTTCAACCCATCCAGAACTTTTCTTACAACCCAACCTATACTCCACCAGCCACCAATGCGGCCGAGACCGGGGAAAATAAGAGATATGCAGGCAGGCTTAAATTTTTCGACTAGGCAAGGAACTACGGTTTTATCATAATGGATGCAGACGAAAGTGATATTTTCGTGCACTATGACGATCTGCAAAAGGCAGGGATTTCAAAGGAAATAATAAAATCGATAAAGAATGAGATGTATATGCAGATAAGGTTTAGCTTTAAGGTGATGGAGTACTTCGGCAAATACAAGAAGTCAAGAAAGGCAGTTGAGCTGATCATAATAGACGATGGACTCAACCTCATCAACAGCTACCCACTCCTCAATGACTGATATCTTTACTTCATCAAATTTGCTCATACGCATTATTTGAAATAAATCATTAAATATCATTGAGGAAGCTTTTACAGTGTGAGATAAAATCCTTGCGGAAGTTGAATTTGGTATGAGTCATGTTCTCAATGATCTTTAGTCGGCAATAAGACTGGCATCCCGAAACCAAGGCTATTGAGTGTTAGCATGGCACTAAAGTATCTTTCTTCCCATGGATGACTAAGATCGGGCAAGTAACCAGCCTACTGTTCTCTTCATTGTTAAAAGCTTATTTCAAAAGCGCACTTGCACATCCTCCATAGAGGTCCTTCGCTACTTTCTTCAAGGAAATAAATGGACTTAGCAGAATGCAGCAATAGACTGAGTACTTTTGGGTTACTGTTAGACCCACTGCGCATCCAATGGACCTGCCAAATATAATGATCTAATCTGCTGCTAACTTATTGGCCTGTAGAAACTTAATAGTCCTGTCTGCGTCTGCTTCGATATTGGAGGGGGTGGTTTCACCCTTGTAGAGACTATATCCGCGATACTCCATTGCCATGATGGGATATTGCAGTTCGAAGTTGACCATCTTCAAAAACTAATAAGCAGTAGTGATGTCTTCCCCGTTGGCGTGGAAGAACAGCATGAGTCTCTTGCGTTTGCCTGGTATGAATAGGCAAGGAATGTACTAATCACTTTTTACTTAAACTGTCAGATCTAAATTTCCCTCAAGACTGGTTTAGTTAGTTATCTTTTTGTCAGAGTTAGATGAGAAAGAATCCCTCCGTTGTTTGATGGGTTTGTCATGGTGGAGCGAGAGCCATTGAGAAAACTAATCTACTTCCATATATTTTTCTGTGGAGGATTGAGTATATGGCAGATGAATATTGTCATTGTTATCTCTGGGGATGAGAACAATTTTATCCTTGCTTATTGGAGGATTACCCTGATGTCTTGTAGGTTATATTTATTGGGGGAGGGGAATATAAGGCAGTTGGCTTCCATCTATTTATAAATATCACAATCACTATAATATGTATAGCTTAGCTATTCATTTCCACCTATTGAATTCATCAATCAAGCTTGTGCTATCTCTCCTCTTTGATAATCTATATTATTTGAATTATAAGCTGCTCGAACTCGCCTTGGGCTATCCTCCCATCTCCATTCGTATCGATGGCTTCCACTAGGTTGTCGATGTCTGCGAAGGTGGGTTCTTCTACATTGAATGCCATGGCGATTCTTCTGATAAGCTGTCCAAACTAATTCTTTTAGAGGAATCCGGAGTGGTCTACATCAAACTTTTTGAAGGCTAGAGTAAGTTCCCTTGTTGCCACTGATATCATTTCTTTTGTGTTCATTTCAGATTTCCAGTAACAATACTTTCAATTAAATAAATCATAAACAGAATTAGATCAATTATCATCCTCGTCAGAAATACCTTCCCATCCCTCACCCTCTTCCTCTTTATGTGGCTATTCAACTCCTTCTACTTTAGATAAAGATTGGCTTTATAATTTCTTCTTCTCTTTTTAGGACTTTCTTTTTATATCTTTTTATATTTTCTTTTAAGCTTTTTATTATTCCGTCATTATCCTTTTGACCAGTAAATGTGTGGGAATATTTTTAATATAGGCGTAGTCTTATAAGCAATATCCTTCATATTCTTGGCCTGCTTCAGCATTTATGTGCGATTTGATGAATATTTCTTTCATTTAATCTGCCAAAGCAATTACTAATCCCCAAGTACCGAACTGGTTGCTGCTTTCTTCACCTCGTTGTCTTTAGTTATCCAAGACGATATAATTTTTTTTAAGATGTCTCAATGAGAATATTTCTGCGTAAGGCTAAAGGTTGAAGAATTGAATTGGAGTGACGACTAATCTTCGATTGTTGGTTGGGTCAAGAAAGTAAAGTTGTGAAGTAACTTTAACACACAATAAGAGACCGCTACAGCCAAGTGGGCGAGCCCATTTGGGATGCATCAATAGCAAATCATCTTTACATATTTTGGGAGTGATAAGGGAATGTGTGATTTTAATATTGGTCGTATTATCCCTCTCATTGTGGCTTACAAACTGGGAACTTGTCTTGTACATAACTGGCAGATGGTTCTTAATAAAAGCCAAGCATCCCTGCGCATCTTGCTAGTTTCTATAGAAAATGTCGAATCCTTAGTCAGCAGACTCCACCCTTAGGGCCTTCTCTATCCATTTTTGACGGGCCAAATGTTGCTAGAGCTTCACTAAATTCTGTTCAACTGTGATCAGGTTGCGCTTATGGTTGGATTGCTGCCTTATTTGGATTTGACTGCTCCAGTCGTGAGGTGTAAAGTTCTTTTTACAGTCGTGACATTGGGTGTGTTTTTAGATGAACTCAACAACTTAGCTTTGTTGGACTTTGGTCGCTTAATTGACTGTTCTTAAGAACTAAATTTTGATTCTAATTCTTTTGGAGTGAGGCTCGGTCCATACAAATTTGGCATCTTTGATTTATAGTTTGGCCAGCCCTTTGACCTTTTTCAATAAAACTCCAAGCAACTCTGCACTTTCCCTTTGACAATGGATCCATGGAGGCCTCTTATCTGAAGCAATAGCTGCAAAAGAGCTGTTCCTCTCCTGCTGAAAGCAGTGACTCGTTATCAAGAGAGGCCAATGTACAGGGTGTGCAGATATTGGAGTTTTAGGGAATGAACTTGATTCCACAGATTGGGCAATGGATGCCTGGTTTTTGATCTACAATCATCTTAATATTATAGACAAAGAATATTAGCAAATCTTATAATCAATAAAACCCTTAATCAAATACAGATAATTATTAATCAAATCCATAATGTCCCAATCATGTCTGCCTTAAGTTGCCCTATTCTTCTTGGGTTTATTATGATGACTATACTTTAATTGCCTTTCTAAATTTTTATT
>JACCDV011001367.1_pt1 | contig 14615 bp, 13 predicted proteins | sample 7446131 | NCBI WGS metagenome assembly JACCDV01 (sample SAMN15323448, study PRJNA562643) | freshwater metagenome | isolation source: river surface water | place: USA:Blue River Watershed | collected 2017-08-17 | reverse complement strand
TAGCCGAATTCGCATTCCTCGAAGCTGATCTTGACGCCGTTCATGCCGCCCTTGGCGTTGACCAGCTTGAAATAATCGATGTAGCCGTTGGCCCAGGGCGTGCCGTTCGGTCCGTAGGCGCCGGTGCGATACACCAGCACCGGGAAGAACTGCTCCTTGGCCTGGGCCATGGCAGCGGTGGAGACCAGCGCACCCGACAGGGCGGCACAAGCCATCGACACAGAGAGAACCAGGTTACGTACTTTCATCGCTTTGTCTCCTAAGGAAAAGTCAGGCACACACAAAAACCAACGGGGAATCAATGGGGGAAAGGCCAGAGGCGAAGTTTCTGCTTCGCAATACTCCAGAGCTTGGCCAGGCCGTGAGGTTCCACGATCAGGAACCACACGATCAGCGCACCGAAGATCATGAACTCGGTGTGCGACACGGCGGCTGTGGAGATTTCCACGCCGAACAGTGCGCCAGCGGCCGGCAGGAACTGGTTCAGGAAGATCGGCAGCACCACGATGAAGGCCGCACCGAAGAAGCTGCCCATGATGGAACCCATGCCACCGATGATGACCATGAACAGCAGCTGGAACGAGCGGTCGATGGAGCAGGCCGCCGGTTCCCAGGAGCTCAGGTGAACGAAGCCCCACAGAGCACCCGCCACGCCGATGATGAAGGAGCTGACCGCAAAGGCACTCAGCTTGGCGTACATGGGGCGGATGCCGATGACGGCGGCGGCCACGTCCATGTCGCGGATGGCCATCCACTCGCGACCAATGGCGCTGCGCACCAGGTTCTTGGCCAACAGCGCCAACACCACGGTGAACCGCAGGCAGAAGAGGAATTTCTCCATCGGAGTGTCAATGCGCCAGCCCAGCAGGTTCAGGTTCGACACCGCCACAGACCCCGATGAGCTGTTGTTGGTGAACCAGTTGATGCGCGCGAAGGCCCAGTCGCAGAAGAACTGCGCAGCCAGTGTCGCCACCGCCAGGTACAGCCCCTTGACCCGCAAGCTCGGAATGCCGAAAAACACACCCACCAGCATGGAGAAGAAACCACCCGCCAGCAGCGCAGCGATCAGCGGCATGCCCTCGATGCGCACGAAGGTGTTGTAGGCCATGTATGCGCCCACCGCCATGAAGGCCCCCGAGCCCAGAGAGATCTGACCGCAATAGCCGACCAGAATGTTGACCCCGATGGCCGCCAGCGCCAGGATGACGAAGGGGATCAGGATGGCGCGGAAGAGGTACTCATCGGCCAGCAAGGGCACGCCGATGAAGGCGAACGCAATGAGTGCCGCGATGGTCCAGCGGTCCTGTGCGATCGGGAAGATCTGCTGGTCTGACCGGTAGGAGGTTTTGAACTGACCGTTTTCTCTATAGAACATGTTGAACCCCTCACACGCGATCAATGATCTTTTCACCGAACAAACCCTGCGGCCGGAACAGCAGGAACACCAGGGCCAGCACGTAGGCAAACCACACCTCGATGCCACCGCCCACCATGGGGCCCAGGTACACCTCGGAAATCTTTTCGCCCACACCGATGATGAGGCCGCCGATGATGGCGCCTGGCACCGAGGTCAGACCACCCAGGATGATCACTGGCAACGCCTTCAGTGCGACGGTGGTGAGCGAGAACTGGACCCCGATCTTGGAGCCCCAGATGATCCCGGCCACCAGCGCTGTGATGCCGGCCACGAACCACACGATCACCCACATGCGGTTGAGCGGGATGCCGATGGACTGCGCGGCCTGGTGGTCATCGGCCACCGCACGCAGCGCACGGCCGGTGCCGGTTTTCTGGAAGAACAGTGACAGCACCGCCACCAGCGCAGCCGCTACCAGTGCGGCGATCATGTCTTCCTGGTTCAGCAGCAGACCACCTTCAAACACCTGGTCCAGCACAAAGATGGGTTCCTTTGGCATGCCCACGTCAATGCTGTAGACCGCGCTGCCGAAGATGGTCTGGCCCAGACCGTCAAGGAAATAGGTGATGCCCAGCGTGGCCATCAGCAGCGTCACGCCTTCCTGGTTGACCAGGTGTCGCAGCACCAGCCGTTCCACCAGCCACGCAAAGGCCAGCATGCACGCTGTGGCCAAGACAAACGCGATGACGTTGCCCAGCAGCTTGCTTTCAAAGCCGAACCAGCCGGGCACCCATTCCGAGAAGCGGGCCATGGCCAGCGCCGCGAACAGCACCATCGCGCCTTGCGCAAAGTTGAACACGCCAGAGGCCTTGAAGATGAGCACAAAGCCCAGTGCCACCAGCGAATACAGCATGCCTGCCATCAGGCCGCCGAACAGGGTTTCGAGGAAAAATCCCATGATTGCTTGCTCCGTCAGTGGCTGGTGCCCAGGTAGGCGCTGATGACTTCTTCATTGGCGCGCACCTCGTCGGGTGGGCCATCGCCAATTTTCTTGCCGTAGTCCAGCACCACCACGCGGTCGCTGATGTCCATCACCACACCCATGTCGTGCTCGATCAGCACGATGGTGGTGCCGAACTCGTCGTTCACATCGAGGATGAAGCGGCACATGTCCTGCTTCTCTTCCACGTTCATGCCGGCCATGGGCTCGTCCAGCAACAGCACTTGCGGTTCCATGGCCAGAGCGCGGCCCAGGTCCACCCGCTTTTGCAGGCCGTAGGGCAGCTGGCCCACAGGGGTCTTGCGGTGCGCCTGGATTTCAAGGAAGTCGATGATGTGTTCCACCTTCTCGCGGTGGGCCACCTCCTCCCGTTCGGCCGGACCCCAGCGCAGCGCCTGCAGGAACAGGTTGCTCTTGATGTGCAGGTTGCGCCCGGTCATGATGTTGTCGATCACGCTCATGCCCTTGAACAGCGCCAGGTTCTGGAAGGTGCGTGCGATGCCCATTTCCGCCACTTGGCGGCTGTTCATGTGGCTGAACTTCTGCCCGCGGAACGTGATGGAGCCTTCCTGCGGTGTGTAAACGCCGTTGATGCAGTTCAGCATCGAGCTTTTACCGGCGCCGTTGGGGCCGATGATCGCGCGGATTTCGTGCTCTTTGACGTTGAAGGAAATGTCCGTCAATGCCTTGACGCCACCGAAGCGCAGGCTGATGTTCTGTACGTCGAGGATGACGTCGCCAACTTGTTTGTGTGCCATATGAGGTGTCCCGGGAGTAGCGTCAGGCCGCCTGTTTCACACTGTCGAAGGTTTGGGCGTCCATCAGCTTGAGCGTGGCGCTGACCTTGCCGGTGCGGCCGTCTTCGAACTTGACCTGTGTTTCGATGTACTGCTCGGTTTTGCCGCCGTACAGCGCGTCCACCAGCACCGCGTATTTCTCACCAATGAAGCCGCGGCGGACCTTGTTGGTGCGGGTCAGTTCGCCGTCGTCGGCATCCAGTTCCTTGTGCAGCACCAGGAAGCGGCTGATCTGGCTGCCCGCCAGCAGTGCGTCGCGGCTCAAGTCGGCGTTGACCTTCTCCACGCAGTCCTTGATGAGTTCGTACACCTCAGGCTTCTGCGCCAGATCGGTGTAGCCGGCGTAGGGCAGGTTGCGGCGCTCGGCCCAGTTGCCCACGGCGTCGAAGTCGATGTTGATCATCACGCACACCTGCTCGCGGCCGTCGCCCAGCGCCACCGCTTCCTTGATGTGCGAGAAGAACTTGAGCTTGTTTTCCACGTACTTCGGGGCGAACATCGCGCCGTCGTTGGCGCCGCCCTGGATGCGGCCCACGTCTTTCACCCGATCGATGATCTTGAGGTGGCCGCTGGCGTCGATGAAGCCGGCATCGCTGGTGTGGTACCAGCCGTCTTCGTTCAACACTTCGCGGGTGGCTTTTTCGTTCTTGTAGTACTCCTTGAGCAAGCCTGGGGACTTGACCAGGATTTCCCCGTTGTCGGCCAGCTTGATCTCCACCCCGTCACAGGGCACGCCCACGGTGTCTGCACGCACTTCGTGGTCGGGCTGCAGGCACACGAACACGGCGGTTTCGGTGGAGCCGTACAGCTGCTTGAGGTTGATGCCGATCGAGCGGTAGAAGCTGAAGAGGTCTGGACCGATGGCTTCGCCGGCGGTGTACGCCACTCTCACGCGGGAGAAACCCAATGTGTTGCGCAACGGGCCATACACCAGTGCATTGCCCAGGCGGTACAGCAGACGGTCGGTCAGGCTCACGTCTTTGCCGTCCATCAATTGCGGGCCCACACGCCGTGCCACGTCCATGAAGGCGTGAAACATCTTGCGCTTCAAGGCTCCGGCGTCTTCCATTCGGATCATCACGCTGGTGAGCAGACCCTCGAACACGCGCGGTGGTGCGAAGTAGTAGGTGGGACCGATTTCCTTCAGGTCAATCATCACCGTGCCCGACGATTCCGGGCAGTTGACCACGTAGCCGCAGGCCAGCCACTGCGCGTAGCTGAAAATGTTCTGGCCGATCCAGGCTGGCGGCAGGTAGGCCAGCACTTCTTCCTCGGCGGTGAGTTTGTCAAAGCTGGCACCGGCAGCTGCGCGGTTGAGCAGGGTGTAGTGCGTGTGCACCACGCCCTTGGGGTTGCCGGTGGTGCCGGAGGTGAAGAACATCGCCGCCACATCGTCGGGCTGGGCCTGATCCACCTGCTCCTGGAAAAAGTCGGGGTGCTCGCTGGTGAACACGCCACCGGCGGCCACCACCTCCATCAGTCCAGCCAGACCAGGTTCGTCGTAGTTGCGCAGGCCCCGTGGGTCGTCGAACAGAATGTGTTGCAACTGCGGGCACTGTTCGCGGATTTCGAGCATCTTGTCGAATTGCTCTTGGTCTTCCACCACCGCAAAGCGCACTTCGGCGTTGTTGATGGGGAACACGCATTCGGCGGCCACCGCGTCTTGGTACAGCGGCACGGGGATGGCCCCCAGCGACTGCGCGGCCAGCATGGTGGCGTACAGGTGTGGCCGGTTGGCGCCGATCACGACCATGTGTTCGCCGCGTTGCAGGCCCAGCTGGTGCAATCCGCCGGCAATCTTCCTGACCAGATCGGCCATCGCCTGCCAGCTGGTGGTTTGCCAAATCCCGTATTCCTTTTCCCGCATCGCGGGGGCCTGGGGCCGCTGGGCCGCGTGTTGCAGCAGCAGCCTCGGAAAAGTGGTCCGCATGGTGTCTCCTGTGTCTTTGAACGCAATGTACGACCGAGCTTTGACGCCGTGTTGTCGCTTCGACGACAATCTCGGGATCACCCTGCCTAGGACTTTCCCTAGGTTGGTGCGGACGCAGCGGGTTTGCACGCACCATCGCAGCATGGCTACGACAGAACGTTTGCGTCAACGCGCCAGACCTTTGGCGCCAGAAGAAATTGCAGGCATCCCGTGGATGGGTCGCCTGTCCGAGGCCGAGCAGGCGCGTGCATGCGAGGCGCTGGTGGTCACCCAAGCCTCGCCCGGTGACCCGATCTGCCGCATCGGGCGGCAGGCGACCTACTGGTTCGGCCTGATCGAAGGGCTGCTCAAAATCAGCAACGATGACCGGTATGGCCCAGTCATCACCTTTACCGGTGTGGCGCCTGGGGGGTGGTTTGGCGAGGGCACCGTGCTCAAGCGGGAAACCTACCGCTACAACGTGCTCGCGCTGCGCAAAAGTCTGGTGGCGGGTTTGCCCGCCGATACTTTCCACTGGTTGCTGGACAACTCGATTGGCTTCAACCGGTATGTCATGTGGCAACTCAACGAGCGCCTCGGGCAGTTCATTGCCGCCCGCGAGATCGACCGCATCAGCAACCCGGAAGTCAGGGTGGCTCGCAGCCTGGCCGCACTGTTCCACCCCGGTTTGTTTCCAGGCGTTGGACAGGTGCTGCGCATCACGCAGCAAGAACTGGCTTACCTGGTGGGCTTGTCGCGCCAGCGGGTCAATGAAGCCCTGGCCATCTTGCAGGATCGGGGTCAGATCGCCGTGGAATACGGTGGTCTGAGGGTGCTGGATCTGGATGCCCTGCGACGCACGCTGCCCGATCAGTGCTGATGGTCACCACGCCCGGTGTCTAAACACCTGGGCGCCGTGTCTGGTCGGATCAATCGAGTTTCAGCTTGCGTTTGTTCACCACGTCTTTGTAGACCTCGAACTCGGCCTTGATCTGGGCTGCAAACTGTTCGGGCGTGTTTCCGATCAGGAGTGACCCCGTGTCCTCGATGCGCTTTTTGATGGCTGGATCGGCCAGCGCGTCCTTGGTGGTTTTGTGGATCAGGTTGACCACCTCTTTCGGGAGTCCTTTCGGGCCAAGGATGCCGTAATAGGCCATCCGGTTCACCGGCTCGAAACCCACTTCCTTGAATGTGGGGATGTCGGGCAGGACGGCCAGCCGGTCGGGTGCCGCCACTGCGATGGCGATCAGGCGCCCCGCTTTGATGTGAGGCAGTGCCGATGGCAGGTTGTCAAAAATGATGGGCACCTGGCCCCCCACCGTGTCGGTCAGGGCCGGGCCGGCGCCGCGGTAGGGAATGTGGGTCACGAAGACGCCAGCGAGATCTTTCAGCAATTCGAACTGCAGGTGCCCAATGCCACCGGTGCCTGACGATGCGTACGAATACTTGCCCGGACTTTTCTTCAACTCTGCCAGAAAGCCTTTGAAATTCTTGGCTGGAAAGCTGGGGTGCACAGCGATCACGTTTGGCGTGGCTGCGATGTTGATGATGGGTGTGAAATCGGTCAGGGTGTTGTATGGAATTTTCGGATTGATGGCCGGGTTGGTCGCCGTGGTCGATACGGTGGCGATGCCCAGCGTGTACCCGTCGGGTGCCGCCCGGGCGGTTTCCAGTGCCCCCACCACGCCGCCGCCGCCAGCCCGGTTTTCAACCACCACCGCTTGGCCAAGCGCGCGGCTGAGTGGCTCGGCAATCACGCGGGCAATGATGTCCGTGGTGCCGCCCGCCGCGAAAGGCACTTGCAGCTTGACGGGTTTGTTGGGGTAGGTCTGGGCCCAGGCAACGCTGCCGGCCGACACGGACGCAACAGCGACTCCCAGAGTCAAAAGTTGGCGGCGAAACATCATCGATTTCTCCTGATGAGGACAAGCAAAAAACGGGTGGGTGATGTACAGCCACTTCAATGTAGCCCAGCCCTGGGGATTCGGCCATTGTGGACACCACATAAGTGAATACCCTGTGAAAGCGCGTGGTGCGACAATCTGACAACGCCGACTGAACCGTCCCATGCCCAAGACTTTGACCCTGCGCAAGCCCGCACCCGCTGCCCCCGCTGTGAAGGCAGGTGCCTCGAAGCAAGCCCTGGCCCCGTCGAACGGGGACTCCCTGGTGCGCCTCAACAAGCGCCTGGCCGATCTTGGGCATTGCTCGCGGCGGGAGGCCGACGACTGGATTGCCCGCGGGTGGGTCAAGGTCAACGGCCGGGTCGCTCAGATGGGGCAACCGGTGCAGCTGACCGACCGCATCGAGGTAGAGCCTCAGGCGCACGCCCAGCAGGAGGAGCGCGTCACCATTCTTTTGCACAAGCCGGTGGGCTACGTCAGTGGTTTGCCCGAAGACGGGCATCAGAGTGCCGCGGTGCTCGTCCAGCCCCGCACCCGTTGGGCCGACGATCGATCACCGCGCCGTTTCGCAGCCGCGCACAGTCGGGGCCTCGCGCCCGCCGGCCGGCTGGACATTGACTCCACCGGACTGCTCGTGCTGACGCAGGACGGTCGCGTGGCCAAGGCGTTGATCGGTGAAAACTCGGGTGTCGAAAAGGAATACCTGGTCAGGGTGCACTTCGCGCCTCAGGGCCCCCAGGGGCCTGGCCTGGTCACTCAAAACGTTCAAACGGTGTTCCCTGCGGAACGCCTTGCCCTGTTGCGCCATGGCTTGAGTCTCGATGGCCAGCCATTGCGACCGGCCAAGGTGGAATGGCAAAACGCGGAGCAGTTGCGTTTCGTTTTGCAAGAAGGCAAAAAGCGACAGATCCGCCGGATGTGCGAACTGGTGGGTCTTCACGTTGTCGGGCTCAAACGCATCCGCATTGGGCGTGTCGTTCTCGGGCAACTGCCAGTGGGCCAATGGCGCTACCTTGCGCCTCATGAACGATTTTGACCGGAGGCCACGATGGAACCCTCGACAGCCATGGAGTCGACCGCTTGGGCGGAGGAGCCTCGTCGACTCGCGGCTTTGCAGCGGACCGGATGGGCCGAGCTGCCACGCCACTGCGCCGACGATGTGGTTCAGCTGGCTGCCTCGATGGCACAGACCTGTGCAGCCGCTGCCGTGATCGTGGACGGAGAGCGTCAGCTGGCCATCGCTGCCGTTGGTGCCGTTCCTCGAACACTGGCGCGCGCAGACTCGCCCGCGTTGCCCTTGCTGGGCGGACCAGCTGCGGCAGATGTCGTGGTGGCCGAGGATGCCAGCCACAGCGCGATTTGGCAGGACAGCCCGTTGCTCGGGGCCGCTGGCCCGTTCCGTTCCTGTCTGGCGGTTCCGTGGCGCCTGCCCCAGGGGTGGGTGGCGGGTGCCTTGATGGTGCTGGACGACCGCGCTCGGCCCTACAGCCTGCAGCAGCGCGAACACCTTGCGCGCCTGTCGGCGCTGCTGAGTTCAGCGATGGAAGCTCAGCGGCTGGAGCGTCTGATTGACCGCTTGCAACTTGAGCCGGTGATCGGCGAGGCGCCCGGCGCCTTGCCCAACGAGGCGTTGTTGCTGCACCGGCTGCAGCAGGAGTGGCAGCGCCACGCCCGCAAGGCTGAAAGCATCGGACTGATTTGCCTGACGCCGACCACCGACGCGAACGGCTGGCTGCTGACCGAGGCGGTGGCGGCTGCCTTGCGCAACAGCGATTACCTGGCGGCGCTCGATGACGGTACCCTGGTGGCTTTGCTGCCCGTCAGCGGTGCCGACGCCACCCGCCATGTGGCGCAGCGGATACGCCAATCCATCAGCAAAAAGAGCGCGCTGACCGACTGGACCAAGGTTCGCATCGGTGTGGCCGCCATGATCCCCAACCGCCGTGGTGAGCCCCTTCAGCTGCTAGCGCGTGCGCGGCATGCCCTGGGCCGGGCGGCTCAGGGCGGTCCGGGCCGGATCGAAGTTTTCAGCACCTGGTGATTCGGGGTTCTTGAAACCCGGCCAAGCGGCCTTATTTCTATCCGTTGTGTGTCTGCATGGCCTGGCAACGCCATCGCAGGCTGTCCTGAACCCTGTACCTGTTCGACCAATGAGCAAACACACCCATGCCTTTCAAGCCGAGGTGGCCCAACTGCTGCACCTCGTCACCCATTCGCTGTACTCCAACAAAGACATCTTCCTGCGCGAGCTGGTCTCCAACGCGTCGGATGCCTGCGACAAGTTGCGCTTCGAGGCACTCAACGACAGCGGGCTGTACGAGGATGCGCCGAACCTGGAAGTGCGCATCAGCTTCGACAAGGATGCCAAAACGCTCACCATCACCGACAACGGCATAGGTATGAGTGCGCAGGAGGCAATCGATCATCTGGGCACGATCGCCAAAAGCGGCACCAAGGACTTCATGAGTCGCCTGAGCGGCGACCAGAAGAAGGACGCGCAGCTCATCGGCCAATTCGGCGTGGGCTTCTACTCGGGCTTCATCGTGGCCGACACGATTACCGTCGAAAGCCGCCGCGCCGGCATGAAGCCGGACGAGGGCGTGCGCTGGGTGAGCGGCGGCACGGGCGACTTCGAGACCGAGGCCATCACCCGCGCCCAGCGCGGCACCAGTGTCATCCTGCACCTGCGCGACGATGCCAGCGAATACCTCAACCGCTGGAAGCTCAAGCAGATCATCGGCAAATACTCCGACCACATCAGCCTGCCCATCCTCATGCAGAAAGAGGAGTGGGACGTGGAAAAGTCCGAGTACTTGCTGAAAGACGAGTGGGAAGCCGTCAACTCCGCCAGTGCTTTGTGGACCCGCGCCAAGAAGGACGTGACGGAAGAGCAGTACACCGAGTTCTACAAAAACATCAGCTACGACACCGACGCACCGCTGGCCTGGAGCCACAACCGTGTCGAAGGTGCCAGCGAATACACCCAGCTGCTCTACATCCCGGCCAAGGCACCGCACGACCTGTGGAACCGCGACAAGAAGGCGGGCGTCAAGCTCTACGTCAAGCGTGTGTTCATCATGGACGACGCCGAGGCGCTGATGCCGTCGTACCTGCGCGGGGTCAAGGGCGTGATCGACTCGGCGGACTGGCCGCTGAACGTCAGCCGCGAGCTGCTGCAGGAAAGCCGCGATGTGAAGGCCATCCGCGACGGCAACACACGCCGTGTGCTGTCCATGCTCGAAGACCTGGCCAAAAAGGACAAACGGCCCGAGGCCCAAGGTGAGAACGCCGACGGTGTGACCGACGTGTTGAGTGCCGAGGAAAAGGCCGAGGCCGAGAAGCAGGCCGGCAAGTACAGCCAGTTCTACGCCGAGTTTGGCGCGGTCCTGAAAGAGGGTCTGGGCGAAGACTTTGGCCACCGCGATCGCATCGCCAAGCTGCTGCGCTTTGCTTCCACCCAAAGTGATGAAGTGAGTGTGGGCTTTGCAGATTACAAAGCGCGCATGAAAGAAGGCCAGGAGGCCATTTACTACATCACCGCCGACACCTTGGCGGCCGCCAAGAACAGCCCGCAGCTCGAAGTGTTTCGCAAGAAAGGCATCGAGGTTCTGCTGATGACCGACCGGGTGGACGAATGGGCCCTGTCGTACCTGAACGAGTTCGACGGCACCCCGCTGCAAAGCGTGGCCAAGGGCGCTGTGGACCTGGGCAAGCTGCAGGACGAGGAAGAGAAAAAAGCCGCCGAGGCCGCTGCCGAGACCTTCAAGCCCGTGCTGGAGAAGCTGAAGGACTCGCTCAAGGACAAGGCCAAGGACGTGCGCGTGACCACCCGCCTGGTGGATTCCCCCGCCTGCCTGGTGGTGGAGGATGGCGAGTACTCCACCCAGCTGGCGCGGCTGCTCAAGTCGGCCGGACAGAAGGCCCCGGAGGTGCGCCCCATCCTGGAGGTGAATGCCGAGCACGCGCTGGTCAAAAAGCTCGATGGTCACGCGCAATTCGACGATCTGGCCCACATCCTGTTCGATCAGGCGCTGCTGGCCGAAGGCGGCCTGCCCGACGACCCGGCGGCTTACGTGAAACGGGTGAACGCACTGCTGGCTTGACGGCGGGCGGGGCATCCTCGGTAAGATGACGTACCGCCTGCCGTTGGGCGGATTGAGGGTGCCCTAACGCCATGCCTGTTGCCCCATTCGACTTGTGGGACCGCTACTGGTCCCTCGCGCCATTGCAGGTCAACCTGCTGGTGTTTGCCAACCTGCTGGGGGCCTTGTGCCTGGGGCTGGTGGTCGGCTACGAGCGGGCGTATCACAGCCGTGCGGCCGGCATGCGCACCTACGGTATCGTCTGCATGGCGTCGTGCGCGCTCACCGTGTTCGCGGGGTATCCGCAGTTCTGGTGGGGCGCTGTGGGCACGGCAGCCGTGCCGGTCGACGTGACGCGGGTGGTGCAGGGCATCGTCACCGGGATTGGCTTTCTGGGCGCCGGCGTCATCATGCGCGATGGGCTCAACATCAGCGGCTTGACCACGGCGGCCTCCATCTGGGCCACGTCCGGCATCGGGGTGTTGGTGGGCGTGGGTTTTTACGCGGCCGCCATTTTGCTCACCTTCCTGTCGGCCGCACTGATGATGTGGGGCGGCAAGCTTGAGGCGCGCCTGCCGGCCTTGCCCGCCTTGAGCGCCATGCTCACCTTCAACGACGGCGTGGAGCCCCAGGAGGCAGACATCAAGGCTGCCATGGCCACCTGGGGCTACAACGTGGCGGAAGGTTCGCTGAACATCAGCAGTCAGGGGCAGCGGGTGTCGTGGCAGTTCGTGATGGTGGCGGCCCGCCCGAGGCCGCGCACCACTTCGCTGTTCGAGTTATCGCGCCTGATGCGGCGGTTGGACGGCGTGGACAGTCTGCGGCTGGCGCACGCCCGCAACTGAGCGGCCACTTCACTCCAGCGTCCCGGCAAACTCCAGAATGGCTCGGTGGTCGGGCGGCAACACGGTGAACTTGACCCCCTCGCGCATCAATACGCCCCGCAATTCGTTGTCCACCTTGCGGGCCTGTGCCTCGTCCTGAAAGCGCCCGCTTCGCACGTAGGGCTTGTCCGGGTCGCGCTGCACCAGCACGTTGATGTTGTTGAACTGTTTGTACCAGGCCAGGATCTGCTTGCGGGTTTTCTCGACATCGCAGACGTTGTCGGGATAGCTTTCGTTGTAATACAGCAGTTGCGGCAGCGCGCCTTCGGTGACAAGGAACTGCACCTGGCCGTCCAGCACTTCCAGCATGCGGAACTGGTGCAGCGCGATGCCATACTGATTGCGCAGCGCTTCCATGTCCTTTTGCCAGACCAGGCTCTTGGCCACGTCGGGGATGGTTTCCACCGATTTGTGCCGCAGGTGCAGCTTGAGCACGATGGCCGACGAATACAGCGACTTGTCGCAGCCCGGCCCACCGATGATGTTGATCACCTTGGTGGGGTAAAGCCGCAGCTTGCTCTCGGGCAGGTTGGAGGGCACGTAGCCGGCGATGGTGGTCATGGAAGTCTCCTCGCGCGCCAGAGCGCAGCTTCATGCTACCAAAGGATCGGCCTCCATGGCAGCGATTTGGTCCCACAGCGCCTGGGCCTGATCGAACCAGTAGCTGCTGCTGCCGAACCAGGGGAAGTGGTGTGGGAAGGTGGGGTCACCCCAGCGCTGCGCCAGCCATGCGCTGTAATGAATCAGGCGCAGCGTGCGCAGCGGCTCGATCAGGGCGAGTTCGCGCCGGTCAAAGTCGCGCAGTGTTTCGTAGCCGTCCAGCAAAGCGCCGAGCTGGCGCTGTTGCTGTGCCCGTTCGCCGCTGAGCAGCATCCAGAGGTCTTGCACGGCAGGGCCCATGCGGGCATCGTCCAGGTCCACAAAATGTGGGCCGCCGCCGGGGCGGTCGGTCGGCGTCCACAGGATGTTGCCGGGGTGGCAGTCGCCGTGCAGCCGCAGCGTGGCACAGGGCGTTTCCGCCCAACGGCGGTCTACCATTCCCAGGGCGGCTTGGGCGGCCTCTTGCCAGCGTGGGCGGGCGTCGGGAGGCAGGGCATCGCTGGCCAGCAGTCTTGCCATGGGTTCGTGGCCAAAGCTGGTCACGTCCAGCGCCGGGCGGTGCAGGAACGGCCGCGCCGCCCCCACCTGATGCAGCCGCGCCAGAAAGCGGCCGATCCACTCCAGCACCTCCAGATCGTCCAGCTCGGGGTGGCGCCCTCCGCGTCGTGGGCTGACGCTGAACGCGAAGCCGGCGTGGGTGTGCAGCGTGTGTCCCGCCAACGTCCATGGGGCCACCACGGGCACGTCGGCCTGGGCCAGCGCTTGCGAGAAGGCATGTTCTTCCAGAATCTGCTCGGTGCGCCAACGTTGCGGGCGGTAGAACTTGAGCACCACCGCCTCTGCGCTTTCCAGGTGGGCCAGGTAGACCCGGTTTTCGTACGAGTTCAGCGCGGTCAGCCGTCCGTCACCCTCCAGCCCGACGCTGGAGAGGGCGTCCAGCACCACGTCGGGGGTGAGGTGATCGTACGGATGTTCGTGGGCGGTGGACATGGAGTCATTGTGCCTGTGCACTGCCGTGTGGGCTGTCGGGGGGTGGCGTTTATCATCGGGCCATGACCAAGCATTCCGGTTCCCCGCGAGACGCGGGCGCGGCCCTGCCCGAGTTGATGCCGGGCCAATCTGTCGAGTTGCTCAAAGAGCTGCACATCCTGACCCGGGACGGCAAGCTCAACCAGGACACCCGCCGCAAGCTCAAGCAGGTGCAGCACCTGGTGCAGTTCATCGCACCGCTGATCGACGATGTGATCCAGCAGCGCGGCGATGTGGTGCTGGCCGACCATGGCGCCGGCAAGTCTTACCTCGGGTTCCTGTTGTACGACCTGGTGCTGCGACCGCGCGGCGTGGGCACGGTGTACGGGGTGGAGACCCGCGCCGAGCTGGTGGAGCGTTCGCGCGCGCTGGCGCAGCGGCTGGGCTTTGAGCGCATGCGCTTCGTGGCCACCACCGTGCAGGACGCCACCACCTCGGGTGAATTGCCCGCGCAGGTCGACATCGTCACCGCGTTGCACGCGTGCGATACCGCGACCGACGATGCCATTGCGTTCGGGCTGGCGAAACAGGCCAGCCACATGGTGCTGGTGCCGTGCTGCCAGGCCGAGGTGGCGGGCGTGCTGCGCAAGCACAAGGCGCTGAGCCTGTCCCGCACGCCTTTGAGCGAAATCTGGCGTCACCCGCTGCACACGCGCGAGTTCGGCAGCCAGATCACCAACGTGCTGCGTTGCCTGCAACTGGAAGCGAACGGTTACCAGGTGACGGTCACCGAACTGGTGGGCTGGGAGCATTCGATGAAGAACGAATTGATCCTGGCGCGCAAGGTGGGCAAGGGCAAAACCAGCGCCCGCGAGCGCTTGCAGCAGGTGCTGGACGAACTGGGTCTGCAGGAACTTCGGTTGCGATTTGCAGTTCCCTAAATATGATCGTGAACTTTGAGTAGGAGACAGACGATGCTTGCCCAACAATCTTGGATGTCTCCGGCTCTGGTGTGGCCGTTGTTGTTGTTGCTGGCTTGGGTGGTGGGTGAGCGATTGCACACTCGCTGGCGTGTGCCCCGAGTCTCGAGCTATGTGGCGGTAGGTTTGGTGG
>JACCDV010656406.1_pt1 | contig 14625 bp, 7 predicted proteins | sample 7446131 | NCBI WGS metagenome assembly JACCDV01 (sample SAMN15323448, study PRJNA562643) | freshwater metagenome | isolation source: river surface water | place: USA:Blue River Watershed | collected 2017-08-17 | reverse complement strand
GCCGGCCAGTTTCAGAAGTTGTGTGGTCTGTGCCAAGCCTGTCCGCTCGCCACGACCAGCAGCAAGAATGACAGCAACTGTGCGGGATGGTTTCTTCATATCAGTTTTAGGCGCCTAGAAAAAATGTATCGAACGAACATAATGCCAAATTCGACCATCACCATGGAGATGATGACGCGAAGAATCTGGTCCTCAAAAAACCAACCGCCTATAGCAAAGGTAGACAAGTAGGCAAACAGACCAAAGATGATGCTGGTGCTGAGCACCAAGCGTTGGCTATTCACCAAAAGCACACAGGTCCCAATGAAACTGTGCATGGCGATGGGAATGAGCGCGATCAGGTAAATCGACAGGTATTTGAGCGGGTCAGCCCATTGCGGGTCGATCTGGTGGTGCAAAGCCCAGGCCGACGCCAGTAAAGTGAATACGGCAATGGCAGAAACGACGACTTGTTTTTTGATCAACCGTTGCGCAAAGGATTTGTCATACCCTTGAGCCAGTCTGGGATATGCGGCATTTGCAAACATGTCGAAAGGCATGCGGCCCAGCGAAACGGCTTTCTCGCAAAGACTGTAGATCGCTACGCCTGCATCTCCTGCGGCCATTTTCACCAGCACTGGCGACGCAGCAACGTATCCCATGATGATGAGTCTTGACCAGAAGACCTGCAGGGCTTCTTTGGCGATGCGCTGTATTTCCTGCCCAGTGGGTTTGCTGGTACGCGTTATGTGATTTCGGACGGGACTGTGCGCCGTGATCAATAGAACGATGGTGCCAATGCAATAAGCGGTGGGGACGATCCAGAGGTCTTGAGGTGCGCGAACGAAAGCTACGATGATGCCAAGACTGAGCAGACGGCTCAGAAACGTTGGCAGGATCATTTCCTGAATTCTCTCGATGCCCTGAAAGAACCAGACTGGATAGAGGGAGGTCAGGATTGCATTGGCGACGAAGCCCGCAAGCAAAACTGAAGAGATGCCAAGCGCATCGCTTGCTTGGTCGGAGGCGATGATGATCGCTGCAACGATGATTGTTGCCAGTGCGAGCACCAGCTTGATGAAGTACGCGCTATAAAGGAAGCGCGCCAAATCTTCTTTGCTATTGCGGCGACTTGCTACTTCATTGACGGCGTAGATCGGAAAACCGAAGTCAACAAGCATTAAAACGAATTGTCCGAAGTACTGATGAAAGGCAATAACGCCATACGCGGACAACCCAAGCTTATGAATGAGCCACGGGATAATGATTAAAGGCGCAATAAGATTGATTAGATTGACAATCGAAAAAAACGTAAAGTTTTTGAGCAACTGCACTCGATGTTTTGACATTCGAACGTGCTACCAATGGATTGTTAGATTTATTTTCAAAAAGAGCTCAACTGTAAGTATTAAACGAGCGTTTGTTATGAGATTTTGTCCTGAGCTTCAACTGCTTCCGCCTTCAACGCTTCAATCTCCAACTTCAGCGCGTCGTACTCTTCCATCTTGCGTTTGAGGAAGCGGCTGGTCAGCGCCACCTTTTCGGCAATGCCTTGAGGGGTGAGGAGGTAGACGTACTTGAATTTGTTCTTGCTTTTGGAAAAGTTCGCCATCTTCACAAAGCCCTTGTCGATGAGGGCGTTGAGGCAGTAGTTCAGCCCGCCCACGCTCATGCCGAGCTTGTCGGCCAGCTCACGCTGGGTTAGGTCCGGGGTGTCTTGCAAGATGCGCATGATCCGGAAGTGGGTGTCTTCTTGGATCTTGGCTTGGCGAGGATAAATTTGTTCAGCCATTGAACGCAGTGGACAAAAAAAGGGCGATGCCTAGGCATCAGCCCAAGCTGCGCACCGTGCGCAAGCCTTGTACGGGTTTGGTCAGTAAAAAGGTGATGGGCGAACACCAGTGAAAGCGCACCAAGCGTGCATAGATGGCCACATACCCGAGCATGAAGGCAACAGCAGCCAAACAGGCCCAGCCGGTGTGATGGCGCAGCGCAAAGGCAGCGACGACGGCGGGCAGCGTCATCAAGGCCAGCAGCAGACCGGTGGCGGGGTTGCGCAGCAGCTGAGCCAAATAAGGGTCGTGCGGCAGCAGGCGCTGCAGCGCAGGGCGCACCACGCGGCGCATGAGCAAGCTGTGCAGGTGCAGCCGGTCGGGGTGGCCGGGGTGTGCGCCGTGCATGCGGCGGCGGTAGATGCTGAACAGCACCTCGGTCACCGGGTGTATGCAGACCAGCAGCGCCGCAAAGGCGGTGATGCCGGGGTTGCGCTCGATGAGCAGCACGCAGGCCCAGGCCAGGGCAAAGCCGCCAAAGTAGCTGCCGCCGTCTCCCAAAAAGATTTTGCCCAGCGGCCAGTTGACCACCCAAAACCCGATCATGGCGCCCGCAATGGCGAGGCAGGCCAGGGCCAAATCCATGTCGCCGCTGGCGCCTGCAATGGTGGCCAGGCCAATGAAAGCAATGAGCACAAAGCCGCTGGCCAGGCCGTTGAAGCCGTCAACGATGTTGACCGCGTTGGCCACACCGCCCACAGCAAAGGCGGTGAAGGCGATGGACAAGGGGGTCCAGAGCAGCAGGTGGTCGACAAAGGGCAGGTCGATGCCGCGCAACGAGATGCCTGTGAGCCACCAGCCCAACACGCCCGAGGCCATGGTGGCCAAAAGGCGGGCCATGACGCTGACTTTTTTGGTGATGTCTTCGGCCAAGCCAAACGCAAAAGCGGGCAGGCCTGCCAGCAGCAGCGAGCCCAAAATGGTTTGGCGTTCTGGTTTCGCAAAAACATAGGCCGCAAACACGCCCGCCACGATGGCCAAGCCACCGATGCGGGGCGTGGGGTGGGCGTGCATTTTCTGAATGCCTTCGAGCCCGTCCATGCTGAAGTGCCCGTGCAGGCGTTTGGTCAGCACCAACAAGACGGCCACGCCAAATGACACCGCAGCGGCCATGTAGACGCTGGGGGGCAAGTAGGGGAGGTCGAAGATGCTCATGTTCGGGGACATGGGGGCGGGGATGGATCCCGGGTCGAGCCCGGGAAGACTTGTCAGCGGGTTGAGAGGTCCAGGGCTTTACGCCAGGCGGTTTGCAAGGCTGAGAGTTTTTGGGCGGATTCGGGATTTTGGACAGCGTTGCGCAGGGCTTGGCGGAGAAAGACAAAAAGCAGCAGGGCAAAGCCGGTAGCCAGGGTAGCGATGATGGCGATGATCGCTTTTTTGGGCTTGCTTTTCAGCTCAGGCGGGCCGGCCACATCGACCACCTGAATGGTGGCTCCTTCGCGGGATTCATCCACTTTGGCCATTTCAAACTGTTTGGCAAACAAGCCAAACAAGGTTTCCTGGTATTTAAATTCGCGGTATTTGGTGACGTAGTCGCCTTGCGCACTGCCAACCCCTTTGCTTGGGTTGCTGGTGTCTTGGGATTGCTTGGCCAGTTGTGCGCGCAAGCTGGCCAGCTCGATCAAGGCTTGTTTGAAGTCTGGAGCGCTTTCGCTCAGGTAGCCGCGCATAGCGCCCACTTTGACTTCTTGGACGGTGACTTGTGCCTGCAATCCAGCCACTGCAGCCACAGCCGACTCAGGGCTGGCCTTGAGCACGTCGCTGGAGACGCCTGTTTGTTTGAGTTCCAGCTCGGCTTTTGTAAGTTTATCTTTAGTTTGTTGCAGTTGCTTTTCAAAAAACTGGCGTCGTTGCTGCGCTTCGGTTACGGCCAGGCGCCCCATGAGCTTGGTGAGTTCCTCCACGTGTGCATTGGCCATGTCGGCGGCCACTTGGGGGTCGTTGTCATCGACATTGACCGTGATCAGCCCGTCTTTGCCTGCGGCAATCTTGACATTATTTTCCAGGGCTTTGCGCGCGTGGACTTTGAACTCCGCGTCGTAACGCTCCATGAGTTTGAAGCGGTCGATCAGAGCATCTTTGATACTGGTACTTTTGAGGAAAGAGACGTATTGGTCTGCCGGGTTTTTCAGGCCCGAAGCAGCGCCGGCCAAACCGCCCAGTGTGCCCAAGCTGGCCAGCATGCTGGTGGCCATGCCTTGCTGTTGCTGAGGCGGCAAGAAGCTGGTCTCGGCCGTGAAGGTGGGTTTGATGAGGAAGCTGATGCCCAGGGCCAGGATGCCGACGGCCAGGGGGCCGAGGACCAGCAGGCGCAGGTTGTCGACGATGACTTGGAGCAGGTCGAGGAGACTGATTTCGTCGTCTGTGTCGGCTGTAGAGGTGGGGGTGTCGGTCATGGTTGGGGGGCATGGATCCCGGGTCAAGCCCGGGATGACATGTGGGGCAGGGATGACATGTGGGGCGGGGATGACATGTGGGGCAGGGATGACATGTGGGGCAGGGATGACAGTTTGGAGGTGGATCCCGGGTCAAGCCCGGGATGACACTTTGACAAGCCGGGTCAGTTCTTCAGGGTTTTGAGGGCGGCGGCGCCTATGCCGAATTGGTAGAGGATGGCGGTCCAGTCTTTGGCGCCTTGAATGAATTGGGTGTAGGCGGTGCGGCGGTCGAGCACTTCGGGGATGAAGATGGAGTCGCCCGGTTGCAGGCGGGTGCCCATGAAGCCCATGTTGCCAAAGCCCCAAAAGCTGCGTTGGGCGCGGTTGGCCAGCACGGTGCCGTCGCTGCGGATGAGCATGGCCGCTTCCATGTCGGCTTCGCGGGTGGGGCCGGCTTTTTGGATGTAGTCGCCCACGCTGTCGCCCGGGCGGTGGATGAAGGAGTTTTCGGCCAGCACGGCGCCAAACACCGCCACAAAGCTGGGCTTGCTGGGCACGGTGATGGTGTCGCCGTCTTGCAGGGCGAGGGCCGGCAGCTCGGGTTTGTCCACATCCATCTCCAGCGCAATGCGGCCGCTGGCCTTCAGGTTGCGCAAGCGCTCAAGCATGATGCGCTGACCCGCCAGCTGGGCTTGGGTGCTGCCCGCGTTTTCTTTGTCGTACACGTTTTGCAACGCGGTGGCCGCTTGGGCATTGACTTGCGACTCCATGCGGCGGATGGCTTGGTTGAGGTTGTCTTGCTGCTGGGCACGTGTGCTTTCACGGCTGAACACGGTGCCATAGACATAGGCATCGCGGCTCAGGCCCCCTGCCCGCTGGATGAGCTGGGGCAGTGTTTCGCCGGGGGTGATCTGGTAGATGCCGGGCACTTTGACCTCGCCACCCAGGCGCACGAACTGGGTGCGCTTTTCCAGCGGCACGGGGATGTCGTCCACGCCAAAGATGGTGACCACGTCACCGGGCTGCAGCTGCAGGTTGTTGGCGGGGTCTTTGTCTTTGATGGCCTTGCCCAGGTTGAAGGGGATCAGGGTGGTCTTGACGGCCTGAGCATCCAGGCGTTCGATGGAGGCGTAGTCCCAGTTGATTTCGGTCAGCTGCTTTTTGACGTCGCCAATGACGCGCTCGCCCGAGACATCGCGGCCCGACTCGAACTGGACCATGCTGTTTTTGCGGCTGTAGTAGTCGGGCAGGATCAGCGCATCCACTTCGGGCACCAGGTCAGACACGCGCATGCCGGGCTTGAAGGCATAGCGCAGGGGCGAGGCCACATTGCCACGCAGGGTGACGGCGTTGGCAAACTGGCTGCTGATTTTGAACAGGGTGAGCAAGTCACCGTCGCGCACGGTGGTCTTGAGTCCGTTGGCGTCCAGGGTGCGTTCTTGCACTTCGCGGGGGGCCTTGGCTTGTTGTTTGTTGACGCGCTCCAGCAGGGCCTTGTGCGGGGTGGTCAGGGTTTGTGAGCCGGCGTTGTAACTGAGGACTTGAGCGATGGTTTCTTCGGCGCTGGCCAGCTCAAAAATGGCGGGCGTGTCGGTGGCACCGGTCACAGCCACACGGGGGCCGGCGGGGGGCACCACAATCACGTCGCCCGGCAGCAGCCGGGCGTCGGCGGCGGTGACGCCGGCGTGGATGAATTGGTACAGGTCGAGCGTGGTGACGGTTTTGCCACCCCGCACCAGTTGCACGGCGCGCATGCTGCCGTTGGCAGCTGGCCCACCGCTTTCAAACAGGGCGCTGATGAGGGTGGACAGGCTGGACACCGTGTAGGCGCCGGGGTTGCGGGCCTGGCCGACCACAAAGATCTGCATGGAACGCAGGCGGCCCATGGCGGCGCTGAGCTCGAAGTTGGTGAAGACGCGACCCACTTGTTTTTTCAGGTGGGCGTCCAGCTCGCTGGATGGGGTGCCGGCCACGGTGATGGGGCCGACTTTGGGCACGGTGATCTGGCCGTTGCGGTCCACGGGCAGGCGCATGGCCACGTCGACCGAGCCCCAGATCTTGAGGTCGATTTCGTCACCGGGGCCAACCACGTAGTTGGCGGGCACGGGCACATCGGTCAGGCTGGGAAAGCGGCTGCGGTCCAACAGGTTGTAGCCATACAGCGGCAGGGTTCTGCCAGTGGCGTCTTGCACAAAGCGCTGGAACTGGGTTGAGCCCAGTGGGGGCAATGCGCCCAGGTTGGCGGTGACGTTTTGGTTTTGTGCGCCAGCGCCGACTTGGCCTTGCTGGCCCTGCAGTGCTGCGCGGCCACCCAGGCCCTGGATGCCTGCGCCACCCAAGCCGTTGGCCAGACCTGCCGAACCTGCGCCGTTGCCCATGGTGCTGGCTTCAGCGGCTTTGCCCAGGCCACCGCTCATGAGGGGGGCTTCGACAGTGACTTCGGCAGCGGTGGTTGGACTTTGTGCATGGGCCTGCACGCCAACGATCAGCGACGCCGCGAACATGAGCGCCATGGGCACGGCGACAGTGAGGTGATCACATGGCCAGCGTCGGCTGGGTGCTTGGTTGGGGGTGAACATGGTTGGAGTCAACAAAAAGATTTCGGGCAGGCTACCGCAGTGCCCACAGGTTCTGCAGAACCGTTTTGGGGCACCAGTAAAGTGCTCTTGGGCGAGCACTTGTGTACTTAAAGTCTACCTTTTAATGGGTATTATTTAAGTAATTAATATTTGTTTATAGTTTTTTTGTGGTTTTAAATTGTAAAAATCCAAGACTTTTACAAAAAGTTTTTTGAGGGTGTTTCAACGCGCATCAAAAGACAACCGCAAATCCGACAGACAAGATGCCGTAGCGCTGGTTGAAGCGCTGCGAGGTCAGGCTGTTGTAAAGAAAGGGAATTTCGGTGAGGAATTGCTTGCTCATGACCTGACCGCGAGTGAAGAGGACGGTATGGGGTGTGAGCTTGTAGGCCAGCTCGCCCAACAGCGTGTGGTTGAGGCTGTGAGGCGTTTTGCCTTTGGCGCTGATGACGTCGTCCACTGATGAGCGCTGGATGTGCTGCAAAACATAGCCGCCACGCAACGCCCACGGACCCGAGTTGTAGGCCAGGTTAAAGCCAGCTTGAGCCGTTTGGGTGCGATAGTTGACGGATTGGAGTTCTGGGTTGAAGTTGTAAAGGTCTGATGCGATGGCGAACAACGCGTTGTCAAAGCTGCCACCGCGGTAGGTCGTGGTAACGTCGCCTATCCATGGCACCTGGCTGGCTTTGGCGGTGATGCTGTCCACTGTGACTTTGCCCTGCCCTGCCCCAACAAATGTCGATACGCTGATGGACCCCATGGGCCATGTGCCCACCAGATCCGCCTGGAGTGTTCGGTCTTTGGCGGCATTGACAACGAGGCGGTCCACGCAGCCTGCACTGCCGCTGCAGCTGAGTGGACCCAGCGCGGTGGGGGTGGATTTGCTGACCTGTGCGGCCTGGTTGCCCCATGCTGACAGACGCAGCGCCGCTGAGGCTTGACCGGCTTGTGAAGTCATGAACTGCCACTGTGCGCCCACACGCCAGGAGTCGATTTGTGGCTGATCGGGGCCATAGGTGAGTTTGCGTCGCTGCATGGCGCCGTCCAGCCACACAGTGGGGGCAAGACTCCAACCTGCACGCAGGCTGGCGCCTACGTAATCACCGGTGTTTTCGTCGTAAGCCAGGTCTGCGCCTCGGACCTTGAGCACGTCCAGTGACTGATTCATGCGGTCAGCGGTAACTTCGAGCAGACCTTGCCTGTAACGGGCCTGCGGGTTGGCTTCGACAAATGCGTCAAGCGGGGCGGCGTGGGCTGCCAAGCCCGAGCAGGTTGCTGATACCGCCATCATGTATTTGGCCACGCGACCAGCGATGTATTGCTTGTGTGTCATGTTCTGCTCCCTGAGTTTTTTCAAATGCAATGCGCCAGCGTTCACACAAGGTGAAGCGTGGCACCTTGTTTGAAGTCGCTGGAAGGGAATGCGAACTGCAGGCTCAAAGCCAATTCGGTGCCTTCCACATGCTGGGTTTGTTCGAAGAACAAGTTGTCCAAACCGGTGGCGACACTGCGCGTGATGGCGGTGTTTTCAGTCAGTGCCGTGGTGCCAAGCTTCAAGGTACCAAGGTCAAAGTCGGGCACCTCGAATTTGACGGCCGAGGGCATGGTGTTCATGGAGGAAGTAATGCCCTTGAGGAACGCACCTATGTCGTAGTGGCCGGTGTCACTGTCAAGCACCAAATGGAATTGCTCAGTGGTGTGGGGCTGGTTGTCAAGTGTCAGATTCACTTGCACTTGTTCGATGATTTGCCCCCCTGCTGCCGTCAGGCCCATGGCATGGGGCACGGTGAGTTGCACGCTGGCTGTGGCGTCATGTGACAACAGCAGTTGAATGGCCGTACTCATCAGGGGCTGAAGGCTGCCTTCACCCTGGGACAGAGTGGACAGCAGTCCACTGAAGGTGTAGTTGCCAGGTAATCCGTTCAAGACAAAGGTTTGATCAAGCACAGCGGTGAGGCTGGCAAGGTGGTTGTCACTGATGTTGACGGCGCCTCGAACTTCGTCAAGCAGACCACCGAGTGTGAAGTCCTTATCGTCGAGCAGCCCAACAACGATCTGGCCAAGTCGATCTATGTTGATCACGCCAGTGAGATCGGCGAGTGTGACGTCCTTGAGGCTGTCGGGAAACTGGATGTAGTCGAGGGTTTTTCTCAGTCCTTGTTCCAGCGTGAGGTGTGCAAAGAGTTCACCTGCGGCTTGCATGACTGTGGTGATCAGAGCTCCGGGACTGACATTGGCGAATTCTTGACCTGCGGCATCGAGCCAGGCGCTAAGGGATTGGCCATTAAGGACGGTCACGACATCTTTGGCGATACGCTCGGGGGTCATGCCCAGGAGTTGTGTGGCGTTGACGTTGAGAAGACGAGTGCCCAGATCTAACAACTGCGTAAAAAGTTCACGCGCACTGCCGGTTTGGGGCAGTCGATCCGCAATGTCTTGCAGCGTGGCAGCCTGCAGACTGTCTGGCAAGGTGACGGCTTCTTGCAGCAGGTTGAAAAGACCGTTGATGCTGGGCGCTTGCGACAAGTCAAGCACCTGGGAGGCCAATGGCATCAGTTTTTGGACATTGAGGCTGGCCATGACGTTGGGCAGTGTCAGGGCTTCTCGCAAGGTGCTGAGGAGGCGGCCGCCTTCGATATCGAGCTGGTCAATTTCAAGTGTGGTCAGACTGCGCGCCAGGCTGACGAGGTCTCCTAAGCTCTTGTCGGCCAATGTGCCCAGCATGACGCCAATCAGCAGTGCGGTGGCACCGGCAGCGTTGATGTTGTCCAGGCTTTCAAGGGTGATGGTTTTGTCGAGGGCCCGCTCCAGCAGGTTGTTGATTTTCAGGTCGAGCGAGGGAACGTTGTTGGCGCCCGTGACCAGACGCATGGTGTCAGCGTCAAGGTTGCTCACATGGATAGTGCCCAAGGTGTAGTCTCCGGCCTTGACCACCATGGGGACGTTGGTTTGTGTGGGCAGACTCAATTGGAGTGTGCCGTTGCGTTCTTGAAGCCGCACTGCAGTGGTGAAGCTGAGGGTCACGCCTAGGCCGGCAAACAGGTCGCTTCCAATTTGTGCTTGTATGGTGATGGGGTATGTGATGCCATCTTCGCCGGGATGAATGTTGGCGATAGAGGCCAGTGGGAAACTCAGTGTGGGCGCTTTGCCGTCAGTTGAAGTGTCACCATCAAGCAGTTTGAGCAAGTTGATGCGGTTCAGTCCTGCACCTGAGGCGCTGAGGTCGTAGCTGAGTGTGTAACCATCTTGTGCATTGCCCGTAACGTGACCTGAAACAGCTGCTTTGGCCGCGTCGCCGGCTTCGTCGTAATCGGTGACGAGTACAGTGTTGAGGGCCAGCGTGGGTGTGTCAATCTGGTTAAGCACTTCGATGGTGAAGGCCTGACCGTTGATGCTGAGTGTGTAACTCTGTTTTACCTCGAAATCAGGGCTGTTGCCTTTGAAATAGAGCTGGAAGACGTCACCGTCTTTGATGATTTTGAATTGGTCGGCATCAGGACCGCTGAGATTGATGTCCTCCACAGCGGTGTTTTTGTCGAGACCGCTGATACGGCCAAGCCATACGCCGTCACCTACGCTGATGTTTTCTGTAATTTGACGGTCACCGCTGAGTGCGATGTCGTAGATGCCTATGTGCATCGCATAAGGCGCTGAGTAAGCGCCGTCGCTGTCCTTGAGGATGATGTCGATTTGCGCCTTGTCGCCCCCTGTGGCGTAGTTGGAGGCTTGGTAAGTGACGAGGTAGAGGTTGGCGGGCGTAACTTCCAAATAGGTGGAGCCAGCAAAGGACACCAGCAAATGATGCGTAGCCCAGTTGACTTCGGTACCGTTGTAATAAAGCTTGCCGTCACCGGGTTGGCCTACGAGGAAGCTGATACCGTCACCATTGGGGTCGCCGGCGGTGATGGATTGCTGCGTCACTGCCTTGAACAGGTTCAATGCCGCGCCAGGGGCCAGGGTCACGTCAAAGTGATGGCCCATCACACCATTGAAGACAGGTGCGCGGTTGGGTTCGTGCTCCACATAGGTGGTGGCTGACAGGCTGTTGATGACACTGCCAGTTCTGGAAAACAAGGGGAAATCTTCGAACCCGACGTTGAAGGCGTAATTGGCTCCCGGCGTCAGGTAGTTTTTGATGTAACCAAGGCCGATCAAAACTTCAACACCCAGGGCTGTGACGCTCTTGAGCATGCTCATGAAGTTCAGATCCAACCAGGCTTGTCCGTGACTGTCCGCATGAGCCTGTCCAAGCAAATCGCCTGCTTTGAGGCTGACGGCTTTGAGTCCGGATGCGCTGAAATCCGTGTCGCGTTTGACGGTGATGTTGGTGACCTGTGCGCCGTTGACGGTCTGGGTTTTGTTGATGACCACGTCAACCTGCACTTCGCGCCCCAGAAGGGTGAAGCTGAGCTTGGCATCCTGAGCGGTGGCGTATTCGGGCACCTGTCCAAGGGCCAGACGGAAATAAGGGGCCTGCGCTCCAGGGGTCTTGGTGATCAGTGCGATCAGTGTGTCGTAATCAAGCCCTGCCCCACTGTTGGCAGTTTTTGAGAACGTGGCGGTGAGTGCACCGTTGTTGAGTGCGCCCAGCGCGGCGCTGGTGTATGCGGTGCTGCCTGAGTAGTCCACCAGTTGAACCGCGGATGATTTGACGTAAAACCCCGACGTCGCTGGGACAGTGTGCAGCGTGAACTCGGCTTGAGCCTGGGCTTGGCTTGCGTCGACAGCTGTCACGATCAGAGACTTGCCGCCTAGCCAGGCGGCATCGAGCGTGCCGGTGATGACGCCCGTGCTGGTGTTGATGCTGACTCCACTGGGTATGCGCTGTCCGTCGGACATGCGCAGGCTGTAGGTGAGTGTGTCGTTGTTGGCATCGCTGAAGAACTGGCTAGCGTCAATGTTGAGTGCGTGACCAAGCGTGTGGTTTTTAACCAGCGCGCTGACTTTTGAACTCAGAAGTTGAGGTGCTTTGTTGGTGCCGTCGAGCGTGATGACCAATGCACCGGTATCGCTCTTGTTGCCGCTTTTGACGGTGTACTCGAACGTTTCCTTGACCTGACCATTTGCTGCATTGGTCGTCGCTGCGTTCAGTGCATTGACGTTGGTCACGGTGTAGGTGTATGCCCCGTTGGCTGCGATGGTCAGCGTGCCATAGGTGCCCATCAAGACGTGCGCTTCCTGACCTGCGGGTATCTCAACGAGCATGGTGCCGCCAGAGACCACGTCGTTACTCAACAGATTGCCGCTCTTGCCGGTCCAGGCTTGATTCGAAATGTTGATGGTGGCTGAATCATCGACCGCCACGAGCACGGCTTGACCCGCAGGAATGCTGACCAGAGTTTTGACGTTGGCCACAGACGCGGCGATTTGATCGTTGAGCGTCGCAGTGAAAGTGGTTGCAAACGAGGTATTGCCCGAGACCGCAGCGGCAGCGACCTGCGGGAGCAGGTTGTCGATGACCACCAGTTGAGCGGCGACGACGTTGGTCAATGCACCGAGCGCACCGCCCAGGCTAAGGGAGTCGCCACCGTTGGCAATGGCACTGTCAACGGCGGCCTTGATGGCATTATTGACAGCAACCAGGGCCGAAGATGCTGCACTCAGGCTGCTGTTGAGGTTGGAGAGTGCCGCTCCGCTGAGACCGGAACTGCTGGCCGCTGACTGCAAGGCGGCAGACAACACAGCGGGACTGGTAAGAAGACTGCCGACGCCGGCAGTACCGACTTGGCTGACCAGACTGTTGGCTACCGATGTGACAATGGATGCCACCGACACCGTGCTGCCGCCCGACTGTAATGCAGCAACGGCCATGGTCATCAGGCTGGCGACCTGGATGCTGGCTGACTGGATGGCCAATGCAGCAGCGGCATCACCCCCTGATGCCATGGCCGCGAGTGGGTCGAAGTTGGCAAGGTCCACGCTGGCGTCAATACCCAATGCCGTCTTGAGAGCGGCCAATGTGGGGGCCGCACCTGGGCCATTGCCCACGGCCACCACCAATGTGGTCAGTGGTGTGACGACAGTTGCGCCGTCGGGGGCAGACAGCACGCCGCTAAACACTTTGCCCGTTGAAATGTCGATGGTGTCAGCTGCGGGCTCGTTGGTGAGCAGCGCACGCAAAGCGGGTGTAAGTCCTGCAATGCGGATGGTGCCAGCGCCGTTGGTGAGTACCCCGGCATTGCCGTCGGCATCGGTGAACACATAGAGTTCACCGACGTCGTAGGTTTTATCGTCATCAGCATCACGCCAGATCAGTGCGTTGGCCAGGTAGCCGTCGATCGGTTGTACGCTGGTACTGCCGGGGTTCACGGGTGGGAGAACGGGTGGCACACCGGGGGGGGTAACGGGCTGCGTTACACCGTCTGATGTGTCTGCGCCTGCACTTCGTGCCAGCAAAAGGCCACCTGCAAGAGCCAGCAATGGCTTGAAGGCATCCGTGTTGATTTGTGATGGCCAGGGTTTGAACGATTCACTCCGGGCGGATGACTCCCCCGAGGCATCTGGACTAACTTGGGCTTGCACCGCTGTGGCGACCGGATCTGCCGCCGCCCCACCGGTAGCCAGCCTAACGTTATCTGACTCTGCCCTAGGGCTCGTATGGTCTTGCTGCGTCTGCAGAGTTTGCTCGGCTGTCTCTTCAACGGCCTTGGATACCGCCTGGGTTTCCACCTTGTCTGCCACAACTCCGGTACGTTTGTACTTGGTGTGATCTTTGTGTTTGACTGCAGCTAAATGCTTCTTATTTTTGGAATTCCAATGACTTGACATGCCCACTCCCTGAACTGACAAAAAATGCACAAAAGAAAAAATCGTTCGCCGTGACAGTGACTAACGATTCTCAAAACGATTGGCAATTTTCTCACGCTGGGACGGCTTTATCAATATAAATTAGATTATTTAGTATTTATTTAAATTTATTAAATAAACCATTTAATTTGTATTTAATGAATTTACTGTCTATAGAATGTCAACTGTGAATTTTTCGTTTTTAAAATACATAAAAAATATTAATTTACACGGCAGGGCGCGCAAATGAAGGGCACCAAGTACCCTGGCGAACGGAACAGATGTTGCGAGAATGAGACCCTGCTGGAAAGGGAATAGGCTGTGGTCGCTAGACAAAAGCGCTCATGCAACAAGAGTTGCACAAGAGCAAGATTGGCGAAGGCAAAGACGTGAGGCTGCCTCAGCGCTCACCCAGCGACTGGCTGAAGGTCTTGACGATGGGTTTGGTGAGGTACTGGAACACAGTGCGTTGCCCGGTTTTGACCTCGATGGTGGCGGTCATGCCGGGTTGGATTTCGAGCTTGTCGTGCGGGCGGCCACTGAACTGACGGCCCGTGGTGCGGACCTGGGCGCGGTAGTAGGGTTGTTCACCCTGGCGCAGGTCTTCGCTCAGGGTGTCGGCGCTGATGTAGGTGAGCTTGCCCGAGAGGTCGCCATAGACGGTGTAGTCGTAGGCGTCGATCTTGACGCTCACGTCTTGCCCGGGCTTGAGGAAGGCGATGTCGGCCGGTGAGACTTTGGCCTGGATGACAAGGTCGTCTTCGAGCGGCACGATTTGCATGACTTCTTCGCCGGGGCGGATGACGCCGCCCAGGGTGGTGATGCGCACGTTTTTGACCACGCCGTGCACCGGGGCGCGCAGCTCGGTCAGCTCCAGCTGGCTTTTGCGCTGGGCCATGTTTTGCTGCACACCGGCCAGGTCTTCTTGCGCTTTGCCCAGTTCGGCCTGGGCGTCCTGAAAGTATTTGTTGCGCTTGTTGGTGGCCTGCGATTTGAGTTCGGCCGCTTGACGCTGCAGGCGCAGGATGTCTGTCTGGCTGACGTCGCCGCTTTTGGCGCCGCACGGCCACG
>JACCDV010355554.1_pt1 | contig 14629 bp, 13 predicted proteins | sample 7446131 | NCBI WGS metagenome assembly JACCDV01 (sample SAMN15323448, study PRJNA562643) | freshwater metagenome | isolation source: river surface water | place: USA:Blue River Watershed | collected 2017-08-17 | reverse complement strand
TGCCAAAGCGCGAGACAACATTTCCTGCCACCGGCCAGGCGAAGCTGCCCGCAAAACCGGCAGGCGCTGGAGCGATACGGGCCGGAGCCGACGCAGCACGGGCGGGCGCGCCACCGGTAACGATGCTATCGATATCGAGCGAAAATGCCGCAGCCCGCGCCTCAGGCGATTGGCCGCTTTCCCGAGCCGGTGCAGCCTCGGTGTCGCCATCGGGCAATTGCAGATTCTGTCCGATCTGCAGCGTATAGGGTGGTGGGATGCGGTTGAGCGCGACCACATCGAGCCAGTTGATGCCATAGGCGCGCGCAATCGCAATGCCAGTTTCGCCGACGCCTACACGGTGAAAACGACCTGCAGGAATCTGCAGTCGCTGCCCCGTTTTCAGCATATAAGGCGGGGTCAGCGCATTTGCCTCTGCGATTGCCGTAGCACCGGCGCCTGTCGCGGCGGCGATGCCGAACAGCGTGTCTCCGCCTTTAACAATATAACTTTGCGCCTCGACCTGGCGGGCATTGCGGTTGACCGCTGCGGGGCTCCAGCTCGGCGTCTGGGCGACGATTTCACGTTCCGGAACGATCACTGGTTCCGCCAGCGTCTCTACAGGAGCGCTCGCATAGGGCGCACCACCGGCGCTGTTCGCGATCCGGTAGTCTTGACCTGCGGTTGGAATGCAGCCGGGTAGCAACAGGATCGCAAGCGCAACAGCCAGCCCTGATGCCCGATCTGCCATTAGCTGCCCCTCAAATCTGCCGATAAGCCTCGGCAAGAGTGACAAGTGAAGGCTTATGCGTCAAGTCAAGCTGGAGCGGTGTCACGGCGATGTAACCGTCTTCGACGACTTCCAGGTCGGTGTCATGGCCAGAAGTGTGCTCGACGCCATGCAAACCAAACCAGTAATAATCATAACCGCGCGGATCGGTGCCCTTGACGATCGAACCTCGGCTGTAATCATGGAAACCCTGCCGAACGACCTGAATGCCCTTTACCGCTTCAGGTGCAATGGCGGGGAAATTGATATTGACCAGCGTGCGTGGCTCGAACGGGGTCTCCAGCAAAGGCGCAACGACCTTCGCGCCCCACGCCTCTGCGGCCGAGAAAGGAACGGAGTCGCCCATGCCTTCGCGGCCATAAACTTGGCTCATTGCGATCGAACGAACGCCGGCCAGCGCGCCTTCCATAGCCGCGGATACAGTGCCCGAATAAGTGATGTCATCGCCCAGATTGGCACCGCGATTGACGCCGGACAGGATGATGTCGGGCTTTGCATCCTTCATCAGCACCCCCAGCGCAATCATCACCGAGTCTGTAGGCGTACCGGTGACCGAATAATGCTGATGGCCATGTTCGCGAATGCGCACAGGCTTGCTCAGTGTCAGCGAGTGACCCGCGCCCGAATTTTCATCCGCGGGCGCCACGATCCAGATATCGTCGCTGAATTCACGGGCAATCCGTTCAAGAACTCTCAGGCCGGGAGCATTGACGCCATCGTCATTGGTCAGAAGAATACGCATCAGATTATCCGTTCGGTTATAGTCGATGAAGCCTCAGACGCGCTTCTCAGGCGTTAACTCTGCGATACCACCCATGTAGGGACGCAGCACCTCTGGCACTGTGACGCTGCCGTCTGCCTGCTGGTAATTTTCGATAACCGCAACCAATGTGCGTCCGACGGCAAGCCCAGATCCGTTGAGCGTATGAACAAAGGCGGTGCCCTTGGCCTCTGCCGGGCGATAACGCGCGTTCATCCGCCGCGCCTGGAAATCGCCGCAGTTCGAGCAGCTGGAAATTTCGCGATACAGCCCCTGTCCAGGCAACCAGACCTCCAGGTCAAAGGTCATCCGTGCGCCAAAGCCCATGTCGCCAGTGCAGAGCAGCATTTTACGATAAGGCAGACCCAGCGCCTGCAGCACGCTTTCCGCCGCGCCGGTCATCCGCTCATGCTCGCTGGCACTATCCTCCGCCCGGGCGATCGAAACCAGCTCCACCTTTTCAAACTGGTGCTGGCGGATCAGGCCCTTGGTGTCCTTACCGGCCGCACCTGCCTCCGACCGGAAACAGGGCGTCAGCGCGGTCATACGGATCGGCAGCACCGCATCGTCGAGTATTTGTTCGCGGATGCTGTTGGTTAGCGACACTTCGGCAGTCGGGATCAACCAGCGGCCATCGGTGGTCTGGAAATTATCCTCGGCAAATTTGGGGAGCTGCCCGGTACCGAAAAGCGATTCGGTGCGCACCAGATAGGGCGTCGCACATTCGCTATATCCGTTCACACCGGTCTGGTGATCGAGCATGAACTGGCCAAGCGCCCTGTTCAACCGCGCCATTGCGCCGCGCATGAAGGTAAAACGCGCACCGGAAATGGCCACCCCGGTTTCAAAGTCGAGGCCGAGTGGCGGCCCGATTTCGCTATGATCCTTTGGTTCAAAGTCAAAGGCGCGCGGATCGCCCCAGCGTGCAACCTCAACATTATCCTTTTCATCCGCGCCATCGGGCACATCATCGAATGGCAGGTTGGGGATCGACGCGAGCAGCGCATCCAATTCCGTCGAAACGGCGCGTTCCTGCTCCTCAAGAAGCGGTAGCTTTTCTTTCAGCGCACCGACCTCTGCCTTCAGCGCCTCGGCTGTGGCGGTATCGCCCTTGCCCATCGCGGCTCCGATTGCCTTTGATGCCTCGTTGCGTCGCGCCTGGCCTTCCTGCAGCTCACTCAGGACGGCGCGGCGACGTTCGTCGAGCGCCAATATCTCTGCAGAGGCAGCAGCAGCGCCGCGGCGCGCAAGGCCAGCGTCAAATGCGGACGGATTTTCGCGGATGGACTTAAGATCATGCATGGTTCCGGCCTATGCCGAGGCACGCCGCTGCGTGCAAGCCGGATAAAAGAAAAGGGCGACCCGCAGGCCGCCCTTTCCAATAACATTAAAGCTGAAATCACGCCGTTTTGGTCAGCGCCTTTTTCTTGGCCTGGCGACGGCGGGCGAACAGGCCGGCTGCGGCGGCGCCAAAAAGCAGCACCATCGGCGGGGCCGGAACGTCATGCCCGCCACTGCTGCCGCCCGATCCACCGCTCGACGATGAACTGGACGACGATGAAGAGCTTGAACTGCTTGAAGAGCTGCTACCCGACGAGCCGCTCGAACCCGTTGAACCGGAGCTGGTGCCACCAAAACTGGACGAGCCGCCTGAAGACGTGCTCGACGACGAAGACGACGAACTGCTGGAACCCGAAGAACCGGATGAACCAGAAGAGCCGCTTGAACCTGACGAGCCAGTGCTGCCACCATCATGGCCACCACTGCTGGTCCCCGGCTTGCCCCCGGTGCTGCCGCCGCCGGAGCTTGATGACGAAGACGAGCTTGAGGAAGATGAACTGCTCGAGGATGATGAAGAACTGGATGACGAGCTGCTGACATTGCCCGACGAGGTCGAGACGTTACCCGACGAGGTGGAAACATTGCCGCTCGAGGTGCTGACACCGCCGGTTGACGTTGAAACACCACCCGTGGAAGTCGAAACACCCCCTGTCGATGTGCTGACACCGCCAGTCGAGGTCGACACGCCGCCCGTGGACGTTGACGTGCTGACACCGCCTGTCGAGGTCGAAACGCCCCCGGATGTGCTGGATGTGCTCGAACCGCCGGTCGATGTACTTGATCCACCGGTCGATGTGGAGCTGGAGATGCCGCCAGTGCTGCTTGACGTTGACGAGATCACGACGGTTCCACCGCCGCTGCTGCCACCACCGCCGCCGCCGCAGAAGCCGCCGAAGAAGCCACCGCCGCCAAAGCCACCAATGCCGCCGCCGACAACAACGGGGACCCCGCCACCGCCAAATTCGCTTTGTCCCGCAGGAGGCAGCGGTGCGTAAGGCAATTGCATGGGCATGGGCGTGCCCTGGCTGGCCACTGTCACTGTTGCAGGCGCACAGGTCGTCGTCACGGTACGCGTTACCTTGCGAACCCGCTTAACCTTACGGACCGGCGCATAAGCAACCGAGCGAGCCTTGACCTTTTTCTTGGCTTTATGGACCTTCACCTGAGCCGGCGGATGATCCGCGATCTGGACAGCGCCACCCCCAATAAGCGCGCCACCGCAAGTGCAAGCACATAATTTGGCCAGTGCCATGCGTACAGACATAATGTCGACCTCTTCAGTCCCGGACCCAGCTGCCCTCGCCGAAAAACATTCGACGGCTGCATCCTTCATTGACATACTTGGGCAGAAGATTGCTGCCGGTTCAATTACATTAACCCTGTTGCGGTTGCAGATTCAAAAAAAAATCGGCAGATTTCCAATGTAAAATGGCGAAACGTCCCGAACTGGAACTGTTTACAAATGGGTATGTTAACCAGCACGCCGATTGGCCTTGCGTCTGCGATCCTGAACTGCACCCGATAGGCTGTCACGGCAATTGTCGCTTGTGCGGCCATGGGGGCGAGTCTATAGCGCCGCCAGTGAGTGTGTCCGGATGAATGTCCATCGTGGCGTCGCCGGCTCGATGTGGAGAAAAGGGCATGAATGCCAGCACCAAGCTGCAGCACGAATCCGATCAAAACAACGAATTGGACTATGATCTAGACCCCGCTTACATTCCATCCGACGATGAAGAGTTTATGAGCGAAAAGCAGTTGCGGTTTTTCGAGCTGCAGCTTCTGAAATGGCGCAACGACATTCTGGAAGAATCGCGCGGTACGCTGAACCAATTGCAGGATGGCCCGATCCGTGAGCCCGATCTGAATGACCGGGCATCCAGCGAAACCGATTGGGGCATTGAATTGCGCACCCGTGATCGTCAGCGCAAATTGATCGCCAAGATCGATGCGGCTTTGCGGCGGATCAAGGAAGGCGAATATGGATATTGCCAGGTCACTGGCGAACCCATCTCGCTAGCCCGCCTACGCGCACGCCCGATTGCGACAATGACGTTAGAGGCGCAGGAGCGCCATGAACGGCAAGAACGCGTCTCACGCGACGACTGATCGCTAACGAAAAACGCCGCCCGTCGAACCGGGCGCGCATTCGCGGCCTTCAATAAGAAACGATCTTCACTTTCTGGCCGGCGGTCAGCGTGGCAGAACCCGCGAGTCCGTTCAGCGCAAGGAACCGTTCCGCTTGAAAGGTCCGGTAAGCCATGCGGGCTGCCAGCGTGGCGACGCTATCCGACCTGCCAACCGTTACAACACGGATCTTGCGTGGCTTTATCGCCGATGCCTCATTCGCCGTCATGCGCGCGACGCTGCTATACATGGAATCAAATGGCGACCCGTTCGAAGGCGTAATGGTGACGAAATGAAACGCCTGGTTGGCACCCCATTCATAGGCAAAAACGGTCAGCCGGACTGTGCCCGATTGCTGTGTGTTGACATTGGCTGACGCATAAAAGGCAGGAATACCGTTCACGGTTGTCGTCTGGATCTGGCCATAATCCACTTTTTGCTGGTCACCGACAACGGCCTTAAACGCCGCATCGATATAGGCACGCCGATCACCGTTAAAGGCCTGCGTCGTGAAAAGCCCTTTTCCGCCATTACCGTTGATTGTCACCGCCTGCGACCCGTTCGACATGCCGAAACCCTGCGGAACGGAAAATTTCAGCCGAAGGTCAGGATGCAGGAATTCATTGCCTTCGATCACGCCTTCGCGCGGATCGTCATCATACATCAGCCCGTCAATCGCGCGCAGATGCGCATCGGCATTACGCAAGGTGCTTGCCGGATATTTTCGTGCATTATTTGCCGCGCGCACGACGCGACGCGCCGGGTCGGGGTGGGTGCTGGCCCATTCGGGAATGGAATGCCCGTTTAGGCCGGCAACCTTAGCGTCAACCGCCGTCTGCAATGCCAGTGAATTGAGCATCGACGACAAGGCTGTCGGATCATAGCCTGCCCGGCTGAGATACTGGATACCCAGATCGTCCGCCTGCTCCTCCTGGCTGCGCGAATAGCTCAAGGTAAAAAGCTGTGCGATCGTCCCGGAATAATCGCGCGCCGCTCCGCCGAGGATGCCGGCAATCCCGCCCCTATCCCCCAAAAGCGCGCCGCCAATCGACCCAACGGCGCCCAAGATATTGGCGATCGTGGCCCGTTGCTGGCGTTTGCGGCTGTGCCGTGCCGCCGTGTGGCCCACTTCATGGCCAAGAACACCCGCCATTTCAGCCTCGCTATTGCACAGCGCCGCCAATTGCCGAGTGATGTAAACATAGCCGCCCTCAATCGCCAAAGCGTTGTTAACAGCCGAATTCAGGAAGGTGACGGTAAAATCCTGTTCTGCGGTGGCCAAACCCGATTGAAGCGCAATTTTTTTTCCCACACGTTCGACATAGGCCGTCTGCGAGCTTTGATAGGCGCCGCCAAACTCCTTCAATATCTCGGGATGCAGTTTCGCACCGGTCGCCTTTTCCTGCGCGGAAAAAGGCAAGGGTGCCCTTGCCGCTTTCTGGTTCGATGCCAAAGCATCATTGTTGGTAACGCAGGCAACCAGACTTGTCGTCGCCAATACCAATAAGATTTTGCGTCCCATGCCCGACTCCTTTGACTAACAAACAGATGTTAGCATGGTTGAGCGCGAGAGGAGGTAAATTGTTCCGTCAGTTGCCAGACGGCAAATCAGCCGCAGCAGATCAGAATTGCCCCATCGCAAGGAATTTTTCATGCCGACCTCTGCGAATATCTGCCGCATCGCGCCCGTCAAATTCCTTCAGCGCAGAACCGATCGCGCGGCCGAGATTGGCACAGGCCATGGCATGATCGCGATGCGCGCCGCCAACAGGTTCCGGCACAATGGTATCAATCACGCCAAGCGACTTCAGATCGGCCGCCGTCATTTTCATTGCCTGCGCGGCATCGGGCGCGCGATCATTGGTGCGCCACAGGATTGAGGCACAGCCTTCGGGCGAAATCACCGAATAGACCGCATGTTCGAACATCAATATCTGATTGGCAGCGGCCAACGCTACCGCACCACCCGATCCTCCTTCTCCGACAATGCAGGCGATCATCGGCACGCCCAACTGCAGGCATTTTTCGGTCGAGCGGGCAATCGCCTCGGCCTGCCCACGTTCTTCGGCCTGCACCCCGGGAAAGGCACCCGATGTATCGACGAGCGAAACGACGGGAAGGCCAAAACGGTCGGCCAGTTCCATAAGGCGGATCGCTTTGCGATAGCCTTCGGGCTTACCCATGCCGAAATTATGGCGAAGGCGGCTTTCGGTATCATCGCCCTTTTCATGCCCGATCAGCACCATACGCCGGTCGCCCATGCGAGCCAGCCCACCTAGGATCGCCTTGTCTTCGGCAAAGGCCCGATCGCCAGCCAGGGGAAGGAAATCATCAAATAGGGTCGCAACGAAATGCTTGAAATGCGGGCGTTCAGGATGGCGCGCGACCTGCGTTTTCTGCCAAGGCGTCAGTTTCGCATAGGTATCGGTCAACAGCTTGTCGGCCTTGGCGCGCAGCTTTACGATCTCGCTGCTGGCGTCAATTTCGCTCTCCTCCGCCGTGTCCTGCAATTCCTGAATGCGGGCTTCGAGCGCTGCGACGGGCTTTTCGAAATCGAGATAGACTGTCATGCCTCGCCGATAGAAGCTGCGCGCGGCGGGGTCAACGAGAGAGCGAATGTTTCGCCAATGGATGGCGCTGATTTACAAGTTCGACCAGCTTCGATGAATCGACATGGGTATAGATTTGGGTCGTCGCAATGTCGGCATGGCCGAGCATGGCTTGTAACGCCCGCAAATTGGCTCCGCCCGCCAAGAGATGCGTTGCAAAGGCATGACGCAGCACGTGCGGGCTGACTTTGGCTGAATCTATACCGGATTCAGCCGCCAGTTCGCGAATGATCTGAAACAGACGGATCCGGCTGATATGAACATCCCCCTTGCCGGAAGCGCGGGCCGCGCGAGAAGGAAACAGATATTTTGAATCCCTGGGTACAAAAGCATGCCAGGCCCCAACAGCATGTCGCGCCCGGTCGGAAATCGGCACCAACCGCTCTTTCCCGCCCTTGCCCGAAAGGATGATATAGGGTCTGTCACCAACAATCGAGGTACGCGGAAGTGCAACCAACTCAGACGCGCGTAATCCCGATCCATAAAGCAGCTCGACCAGCGCAGAGAGCCGGTAATCAAGCGGCGCCGGCTTCACCTTGGCAAGGCGCCCTTCGATTGTGGCGAACAGGGCTTCGACTTCGCCGGTGTCGAGCACCTTGGGCAATGCGCGGATCTGAGTAGGTCGCGGAAGCGCGGACGAAGGATTATCGCTGCGCATCCCCTCTTCCTCCAAAAAGGCGAAAAAACCCCTGAGTGCTGCCGCTTTGCGCGCGACCGAGCTGTTAGCCAGATGGCTCCAGCCGGCAATGAGGATCGCAATCTTGTCCTTGGTGATCAAAGCCAATTGACCGGCAAGCATATCCGAAGCTGCTTCAAGATCGCTGCGATAGGCCAATAATGTATTGCGCGCGACGCCGCGCTCCGCCGCCAGCATTTCGAGGAAGCGTTCGATCAGGCCCGCATCGGCGCATTGCTTTGCGGAATCGGGCAATCCGCTCAGCTCCAACTTACCGCTTCAGCCGCGATCATTCGCGCTTCGCCATCAAGGCCAACTTTTCGCAAGGCGCGAACGATATGGTATAGGTCGTGCGGTGGGACATCCGACCAACCCGATCCCTGCAACCCTGCAGCAACAAGCAGAACCACCGTACCGCTTTCGCCGCGATCAGCAGCCGCAGCGATCGCTCGGCTCCAGCTGTTTTCCTTACGCACATTGGCATTCAGCGTTTCCGAAAAATCTGCGATCGTGGCGCTTTCGACGCGCCCCAGCCCGGCAAGGGCGGCCAGCAGGAACTTGGAACGACGATAATCGGCGCTATCATCATTGCTTTGGAAATCACCCAGTTCGCCGCTGCTCACGCTGCCATTCCAGCCTGGCGATGCTGCGGCAAGCAGCCCCCAACCAAGCGATCCGGTATCGACCAATGATGCCCAACGAACAGCCTGTTTATCGAATCCAGCAGACAGCATCGATGCAATCAACAGGTCCGCGTCACCTGCATGGTCCTCATCAGGCGTGACCAGTGCGGCTGCGCGTGCCGTCAATACCAGCAACGAACGACGTTCAACATCACTGGCGGCACTGCCCCAGATATCGGCCATCGCCTCAATCTTGGCGGCGTTGGTTTCTCCCGCATAGGCGGTGCGCAGCAATTCCGCACGATTGCGTGTTTCGCCGGTCACATCGGGGTCTTCAAATGCGATCGAATACATGTCGACCATTGCCCGGTTGGACAAGATGCCAAGCATTGCCGCTTCGGGTACGGCGCGCATCCGCGTTGCCAGCGTTGCAGTCGGCAATTGCGCCACCCAACCCGACACGTGACGACCGGCTTCATCATAAAGCCGCTGCAGCGGTTCAACCCCGGTCGCCTGGCCGATGCCATGCCGCCAGGTCGTAAAGCCGCGTGCATTTTCCCATTCAATCTTCACCGACCGGCGCCCTTGGACGCCAGCGCCCACCGCCTTTTCGCCGAGAAGATAGTCCGTGCCTTTCATCCAGCCGCGCGCCCGCGCCTGATTGAGAAGTGCGGTTGCCCGTCCCTGTTCGCCTGCAAGCGAGGCGCAAATCGGCTGCGCCATTTTCCAGGTAGACTCGCCGGTGCGCTGGGCCGCCGCATCGGCCAGAGGGCACATTCCCGAAAGATCCGCATTGGCCAAAAAGGTCGGCATCGCGACCTGATAGAGCCGTTTTGTATAGCGGTCAGGGTCAACCTGCTGGATCAACTGACGCGCCACCACTGCATCGCCCATACGTAGCAACAGCCAGCCACGCTCGGCCGTCCAATCGGCGCCGTTGATGTTGCGCGGTGTCAGCGTGCGGCTGGCGAGCAGCCGGCGGGTCATGATCGTTCCCCAGCGCGATGCCAGCGGCCCATTGGTTCGCTGCACCAGCTGGGTCAGAAACTTGCCATCAATCACGCCATAGGCATTGGCAGGAAAGCCACCTGCAGCATCGGTAAACAACCCGACAGCCTTTAACGAACGGCGCGCGGTGGGCGGTACATCATAGCGCGGCTCGCTATCCTCGGCCTCTTCCTCGTCCCCCTTGTCTTCGGCATTGTCGTCGGTGGCTGCCGTCACAGCACCGCCCTGCGCAGGATCGGTCGCGGTTACCGGCGAAGGCGCTGCAGGCCTTTGGCCGCCGGCTGCAGGCGCAGATGAAGGCGCACGAGCTGGGGGCGGCGCGGGATCATTGAACCCGGGCGGCAGAAGCGATTCCGGACCCTGCTGGCCCCAAACCGGCAAGCTATAGACGAGTGCCGCCAAGCCTGCCGTCGCGCAAAGGGCTGCTGTAGCTCGCAACTTTGCCATGTCAGTTTTCCGAACTCTCTCCGTTGCTGCCGGCCTTTATTCCAGGCTGGACTTCGATCTGGACCCGTTTTTGCGTTTGCTCGCTACCCAGCCATTCGAAGAAAAACAGCGCCGCGACAAGTATAATCAGCACCGCCAAAGCCATCCATCTAATCCGGAACCTAGGCACTAACTGCACTTTTCCTCCTTTTTCCGTTATTCGGCAAAAGGCTTTGCGGGTAGAATTACCTTATATATAGGCCGCATCGCAATGATTTCGGATAGCAACAGCACAAGTGTTACAAGTCGACAGAATGATCTGCCGATCGTGCTTGTCGGCATGATGGGCGTTGGGAAATCGACTATAGGCAAGATGCTGGCCAGCAGCCTTGGCATCGAGTTTGTCGATTCCGACGACGAAATCGAAAAAGCAGCCGGTATGACGATTGCCGAAATCTTTGAACCTTCGGGCGAAGACGGGTTCCGTGATGGCGAGCGGCGGGTGATTGCGCGGTTGATCAGCGAGGAGCCCAAGGTCATCGCAACCGGCGGCGGGGCATTTGTAAACGAACAGACCCGCGCCCTCATAAAAGAACAGTGTATCTCAGTCTGGATCGACGCCGATCTCGACATATTGGTGGAGCGAGTCGCCCGCCGCAGTCACCGCCCCTTGCTCGTTGGCCGTGATCCGCGCGAAGTATTGACCGAATTGTCGGTTAAGCGGACGCCATTTTACGAACAGGCGGACATTCATGTACGCAGCGATTCGGGGCCGCACGCCCGCACCGTCAATTCGATATTGGAGGCACTTGCCTGATGGAACGCGTGAAAGTCGATCTGGAAGGTGCCCCTTATGATATATTGATCGGCGAAGGGCTGATCGACGGGGCGGCCCAACATCTTTCATCGCTTGCCCGTAGCGGACGATTTTTGCTGGTGACCGACAGCGACGTTGCAGCCCATGTCCTTCCGCGTTTCAGCGCGGCAATGGCAGGTGCAGGGCTGGCTCTGGAAGTCCATCAACTGCCTGCAGGTGAGGGTTCGAAAAACTGGGCCGAACTGGAGCGGCTGGTCGACTGGCTGCTTTCGCGACATGTCGAGCGCAGCGACCATATCATCGCGCTGGGCGGCGGCGTGGTCGGCGATATTACCGGCTTTGCCGCCCATATCGTGAAGCGCGGCTGCCATTTCGTGCAGGTCCCGACAAGTTTGCTGGCACAGGTTGACAGCAGCGTTGGCGGCAAGACCGCCATTAACAGCGGCGCAGGCAAAAATCTGGTCGGTGCATTCCATCAGCCCTCACTGGTATTGATCGATCCGACGGTGCTTGAAACACTGCCGCGGCGCGAGCTCGGTGCGGGCTATGCAGAGGTGGTCAAATATGGCCTGATCGACGCGCCCGAATTTTTCGATTGGTGCGAGGCCAATCTCGACGCCTTCATGGCGGGCAATGCCGATGCACGCCGCTATGCGATCGCCCGATCAGTCGAGGCCAAGGCCCGCATCGTCGCGGCCGATGAAAAGGAATTGAACGGCACGCGGGCACTGCTCAACCTTGGCCATACCTTCGGCCATGCGCTTGAAGCCGAGACTGGCTATTGCGACACTTTGCTGCATGGCGAAGGCGTCGCCGCAGGCATGGCGCTTGCCTTTCGCTATTCGGTAAGGCGAGGCCATTGCCCTGCCGTCGATGCAGAACGCGTTACCGCGCATCTCGAACGGGCGGGACTGCCGACAAGCCTTCGCACCGCGCATGTCGATACGAGCGGCGCGCGCCTTGTCGAACATATGCTTCATGACAAGAAAAAGAGCGGGGGTACCCTGCCCTTCCTGCTGGCAAACGGGATTGGCAAAACCTTCCTCGCGCGTGATGTTGACCTTGCCGATGTTGCGGCATTTCTGGACGAAGAACGCGCCCGCTAACCCTTGTCGAGTGCGAAGTCGTCGGAGTCGTCACCGCCAAAGCTATGCTGCGCCCCGGCATGCATATTGCCGCTTGCAAATTGTTCGGTCAGCCGCGTTCCATCGCGGCGGCGAAATTCATCGACGGCCTGTATCACGGCGGAGTCACTGGCGCCCAATTCGAGCAATGCCTGCTGGGCCATGCTGATTGACGATTCGAAAACCTCGCGCGTCACCCGCAGACCGTCATCCGGCATCAGCGCAAGCGCCTGCCGCCGGTCATAGGCGCGGACAAAGATGCGGGCCTTGGGAAAGCGGTGACGCAGCGGTTCGAGTGTCTCGGCATCAAGTTCACGATCATCGATGCAGAAAAATATCGCGCAGGCTTCGGCTGCACCCGCACGTTCGAGGAGATCGATCCGCGTACCGTCTCCGTAAAAGACCTTGCGGCCGAATTCTTCGCTAAGTTCGATCTGCTGCGGTTTGATGTCAATCATCGTAACCTGATGCCCGCCGGCCTGCATGATCTGTGTCACCGTCTGGCCAAAACGGCCCTGCCCGACAACGATGACATTCGATGGCGGCGCCGCAGCCGGATCGACCAGCACCGCATTGCTTTCATACCGTTCCCGGGCCAGTCTCTGCGCAAGGATCATCAGGAATGGCGTGGTCGCCATCGACAGGGTGATGATCGCGCCAAACAGGCTCGCGGCTTCCGGCTCGACAAGCAGCGCCCCTTGCGACGCAGCAAACAGTACAAAACCAAATTCACCGCCCTGGCTCAACAGCAGCGCCATGACGATCGAAGGCCGGTTGCCCAGGCCGAAAAGCCGACCCAGCCCGAAAATAATCACGGTTTTCACCGCAACGAGGGTGGCCGCCAATCCGACGATCAACAACGGCTCTTCGATGATCACATCAAGGTCAAGCATCATGCCCACGACAAGGAAGAACAGCCCCAATAATATCGATCGGAACGGATCGATATCGGCTTCAAGCTCGTGCCGGTAAGGCGAATCCGCCAGCATGACCCCCGCGACAAATGCCCCTAACGCCGCAGATACACCGATTGATTGCATCAGCGCCGCACTGGCGCACACGGCAAAAAGGCCAGTCACGATGAAAAGCTCTCGCTCCGACACACGGCCGACCAAGCGAAGCAATGGCGAGAGGATATAGCGCCCCGCAAGGATCAGCCCGGCAATCGCCAGCACCGCATAAATGGCGAGCAGAAACCCGCTTGGTGCGCCCTCGGCGGCAGGGGCACGCGACAATGCGGCAACAATTGTCAACAGCGGGACGATCGAAATGTCCTGAAACAGCAGGATCGCAAAACTCTTTTCGCCATAGTCGGTTTTCAGCCGTCCACGCGATTGCAGCAGGGGCAATACCTGCGCGGTTGAACTCAACCCCAGCGGAAGGCCAAGCACCAATGCGGCCTGCCAACTGAAGGGCAGGACGAAGGAAATGATCGCAAACATGGCAAGGCCGCACAGCGCCACCTGCAATGGACCGAACAGCAATATGTCGCGCCGCATCAACCACAAACGGGACGGCGACAGTTCAAGCCCGACAAGAAAGAGCAGCAAGATGATGCCAACCTCGGCAAAACCGAGAATGGTTTCCGGATCACCCGATAGGCCAAGCCCGTCAGGGCCAATCACGATCCCGGCAACGAGATAGCCAAGAACCGCGCCGAGGCCGAGTTTGCGGAACAACAGGACCGCCACCAATGCGGCACCAAGCAGAAGCGCCGCGCCCGTCAGCAGATCGGTAAGGAAATGATGGCCTTCCGCCATCAGCCCGCCATGCTCAATGCGTCAAGCAAGGCATCATAAGGCAGCAGGATCGCCGCATGCCGCCCGGGATGGTCACGTGCAGGCGCGAAACAAGCAAGTTGCGGCCAAAGTGCGTCAAACGATCCCATCCCGGAAAGCGCAGCTGCCAGATCATTGCGCACCTGCGCAATCTCTTCTCTTGACCACCCGGCCGCAACTTCCCGTAACAATCCTGCAGACGCCTGCCCCAGCGCACATGCGCGGGCCCGAAAGGCCAGCGCTGCCACCTTACCATCGGAACCAACGCTGACATCGGCGGCAATCTCGCTGCCGCACACGGGCGAGCGGCGCGTGGCACTGCCATGGGCATCGGCAATCCGGTCGCCATGTGGCAGCGATGCTGCCAGTCGCAAAATGTCGCGAGAGTAAAGGTCCGCCTTCGCTGTTTGCGCAGCCGTGCCTGATGCGTCAGCCTGCATTGTCTTCATTGGCCGAAGGTTCTGCGGCGCGCCGTTCGCGCACGAATGAAGACAACGCATCGCCCGACGCGTTGAGCAGCGGGTAGGTGCGTGACGATGTCATCCATTCGGGTCGCCGCGTATCGCCGCTAAAT
>JACCDV011093141.1_pt1 | contig 14636 bp, 13 predicted proteins | sample 7446131 | NCBI WGS metagenome assembly JACCDV01 (sample SAMN15323448, study PRJNA562643) | freshwater metagenome | isolation source: river surface water | place: USA:Blue River Watershed | collected 2017-08-17 | reverse complement strand
TGCTGAAGTCAGAGATAGCATGTTGAGCTATGCCGAACAGTTACGTCCATTGGTTGCGGATGTTTCAAGCGATTTGGATGCGGTCCAAAAAGCCGGTAAAAACTTGCTGTTTGAAGGTGCGCAGGGCACATTGTTGGACGTGGATCACGGCACTTACCCCTTCGTCACATCGAGCAACTGCGTGGCGGGCAACGCCGCTGCAGGCTCTGGCGTGGGTCCGGGCATGCTGCATTACATTTTGGGCATCACCAAAGCGTATTGCACCCGCGTGGGCGGCGGCCCATTCCCCACCGAACTCGATTGGGAAACCCCCGGCACCCCCGGCTACCACATGTCCACCGTGGGCGCTGAAAAAGGCGTGACCACCGGCCGTTCACGCCGTTGCGGTTGGTTCGACGCGGCCTTGCTCAAGCGCAGTGCCCAGGTCAACGGCCTGAGCGGCCTGTGCATCACCAAGCTGGACGTGCTCGACGGCCTCAAGGAGTTGATGCTGTGCACCGGCTACGAGCTGGACGGTGAAACCATCGACATCCTGCCCATGGGGGCGGACGAGATCGCCCGCTGCAAGCCGATTTACGAAGTGATTCCCGGCTGGACCGAAACCACCGTTGGCGTGACCGACATGGACAAACTCCCGGCCAATGCACGTCAGTACCTGGCCCGCATCGCCGAAGTGACCGGTGTGCCCGTGCACATGGTGTCCACCAGCCCGGACCGCGACCACACCATCTTGTTGCACAACCCCTTCAGCGCTTGATGCGCTGGCGTCTGAATTTTCAAACCCTCACAGAACCTTTGACTGGAGTGACCCCATGTTGACCGAAGACGGCAAACACCTGTACGTGAGCTACGACGAGTACCACAACCTCATCGAAAAGCTCGCGATCAAGATCCACCAATCCGGCTGGCAATTCGACACCATCTTGTGCCTGGCACGTGGTGGCATGCGCCCTGGCGACATCTTGTCGCGCATTCTTGACAAGCCTTTGGCCATCATGTCCACCAGCTCCTACCGTGCCGATGCCGGTACAGTGCAAGGCCATCTGGACATCGCCCGTTTCATCACCACCCCCAAAGGCGAGATCGCCGGTAAAGTGCTGTTGGTGGACGATCTGGCCGACACCGGTCACACCTTGCGCGCCGTGGTGGACCAGCTGAAAAACAACTACAAGCCCATCACAGAATTGCGCACTGCCGTGATCTGGACCAAGGGTGTGTCCACTTTCAAACCCGATTATTCGATCGAAGACCTGCCGACCAACCCCTGGATTCACCAGCCCTTCGAGCCGTATGACAGCATGCGTCCTGAAAAGCTGATGGAAAAGTGGAAAGTCTGAGGACCGTCCTGCATCACTGAAACAGCCTCCTTCGGGAGGCTGTTTGCATTAGGATCCGTGCATGAACCCAAAGCATGCAGCACCCGATGTCACCGGCCTGATCCACCACCCTTATGTGCCGCCAGCGGGCTTTGCAGCGCCACAGCCCGGCGTGTTCAAGGCCTCCACGGTTTACTTTCCCACTGTGGCCGCCATGCGGCAATTTGAATGGAAAGACAAGTCGGCCTACACCTACGGCTTGCATGGCACGCCCACCACCTACACCCTGGAGGAGCGTTTGTGCGCGCTGGAAGGTGGCCAGCAATGCCTGCTGGTGCCCAGCGGCCTGGCAGCTTTGGCCACGGTGGCGCTGGCCTTGCTCAAAACGGGGGATGAAGTGCTGCTGCCCGACAACGCCTATGGCCCCAACAAAGCCTTGGCCGAAGGCGAGCTGCGCCATTACGGCATCACGCACCAGTACTACGACCCGATGCGGCCTGACGACTTGTCGGCACGCTTGAACGAGCGCACCCGATTGGTCTGGCTGGAAGCACCTGGATCGGTCAGCATGGAGTTCCCGGATTTACCGGAGCTGGTGCGCCGCTGCCGGGCGCAGGGCGTGCTGTGTGCGCTCGACAACACCTGGGGTGCGGGCTTGGCATTCCAGCCCTTTGATTTGCTGCGCGACGGTCGTTTGGGCGTGGACATCAGTGCCCATGCCCTGACCAAATACCCCAGCGGCGGCGGCGATGTGCTCATGGGCAGCATCGTCACGCGCGATGCGGCCCTGCATCTGAAGATCAAGTTGTGTCACATGCGGCTGGGTCTGGGGGTCGGGGCCAACGATGCGGAGGCCGTGCTGCGGTCCTTGCCCAGCATCGCTTTGCGCTATGCCGCCCATGACCAATCGGCCAGGGCTTTGGCCACCTGGTGGCAGGGCCAGCCGCAGTGCGTGCAGGTCTTGCATCCGGCCATGCCCGATTCACCTGGGCATGCACACTGGCAAGACCTGTGTGGCGGTCAAGACGGTGGGCTGGCGGCGGGCCTGTTCAGCGTGATGATCGATGCCCGCTACACCCAAGCCCAAGTCGATGCATTTTGTGATGGTCTGACACTGTTCAAAATCGGCTACAGCTGGGGTGGCCCGGTCAGCCTGGTGATGCCTTACAAGCTCGAGTCCATGCGCCAGCATGCCCCGGCACACCTTCAGCCTGGCACGCTGGTCCGTTTTTCGGTCGGACTGGAGTCTGCAGGCGATTTGCTCCGAGATCTGCAGCAATCGGTCGCGCGCCATTTGCCCGCAGTGTGAGTGGCGTGAAAGTGGCGTGACGGTGGCTTGGTAGTTTCCTGAGTGTTCAGCGGGTCTGTTCGCAGGTAGCCTTGGTTTTGATTTGACTTGATGGCGATCCATGTCTTCTAACGCATCACCCCGCGACCCGCACCCCACTGACGAGCCGGCCTTGCCGACCATGGCCACGCCCTATGTCCCACCGCCTGCCGAGGGACCCCGCGCCAAAATGAGACTTTTGGGTTTGGGTGCACCGTTTCGCTGGTTGGACCGTGGCTGGCAAGACCTGGTCAGCCATCCTGCCATTGCGCTGTTTTATGGCTGCAGTTTTTTTGCCATGGCGCACATTCTGGCCCTGGTCTTCAGACACAAGCCAGAGTACACCTTGTCGATGATCTCGGGTTGTTTGTTGATCGGACCTTTTCTGGCCATGGGCTTGTACGAGGTCAGCCGCAGAAAAGAGCAGGGGGAGCAGCCCGATCTGGGCGCATCGCTGACTTGCTGGGACAAGCACATTCCGAGCATGGCCATGCTGGTGTTGGTGCTGATGGTGCTGGAGCTTTTGTGGGGGCGTGCTTCCCTGGTGGTTTTCGCGGTGTTTTTCAACACCGGCATGCCGTCGACCACCGGGGTGTTGGAGGCGGTGTTCAACCCGCAAAACATCGAATTCGTCATGGTGTACCTGGCGGTGGGCGGTTTTTTTGCGGCCTTGGTGTATGGCTTGTCGGTCGTCTCCATCCCGATGATTTTGGACCGCGATACCGATGCCATATCGGCGGTTCTGACCAGCATGCGCGTGGTGTTTTCCAACACCGCGGTCATGCTGTTGTGGGGTTTTGTGTTGAGCGTTTTGGTGCTGGGGGCCTTGTGGCCTTGGGGCCTGGGCATCATTTTGGTGGGGCCTTGGCTCGGCCATGCCAGCTGGCACGCCTACCGCGGCAGTGTGGAATGGGAAGAAGGCCCCGAAGAAGCTGTTACATTGGGCAGCTCAAATTAAAGGAGCCATCTTGGCCACACCCAACTACGGATTCGAAAAACGCCAGAAAGAACTGGCCAAGAAACGCAAAAAAGAGGACAAGCTCAAAGCCAAAGCCGAGCGCAAATCCGGCTCGCCCTCCGATGACGGATCGGAGATGGAGCCATCAGATGCCCGTCCTGCAGACGAAGCGGCCCCTTCGTCAGACAACACCGCAGTCTGAAAGCTGGGGCCGGGGATCGTTAAGGGTTCAGCCCTGCGTTTGCACCATGCGATGCGCCAGCGCCCGCATGTGTGCCAGCGAATGGCTTTCTGGGGCGATCACAGGGGCTTTGTCGTAGTGCACAAAATTTTTGCCCGTGGATGTTTCATAGCCCGGGTCGTAATGCAGGCTCAGCAAATCGGCCACCACTTCGCGCATTTGTCCACGTTCGATTTTTTCTTTCCAGGCATCGATCACGGCTTTGCCACGCAGCGCAACCAATCGCTCCAGCCGGTCCACAAAGAATGCCTTGTCTTGTGTGAAAAAGGCATAGTCTTCCATCAGCAGATTCACCCGGTTGTCCAGTGAAAGCTCGACCCGCAGGCATGGGCTGGCCCGCATGGCCGCCATCAACTCGGCGGGTACCGCCAGATTGCCGACTTTTTTACTTTCGGCTTCGACGTACACCGGACGCTTCGGATCAAAACGGCGCAAGGCGTCCCAGATTTGCGTGTCAAAAGCTTTTTGCGTGGGTTGAGCTTGCCCCGGAATCAAACCCAGCACCGAGCTGCGGTGCACGGCAATGGCTTCCAGATCGAGCACTTGGGCTCCTTCTTGCGCCAGGGCTTGCAACAAGCGCGTCTTGCCCGAACCTGTGGGGCCGCACAGCACCTGGAACTGCAAACGCTGTGCCAGGCGTGGCGTGTCCTCCATGACCGCTTTGCGAAAGGCTTTGTAGCCGCCTTCGATCAGGTGCACCTTGAAGCCGATCTGACCCAGGATCAGCGCCAGCGAATTGCTGCGCTTGCCGCCGCGCCAGCAGTAAATCAGGGGCTGCCAGTTTTTGGGCTTGTCCATGACACGCGTCTCGATATGGCGGGCGATGTTTTTGGCCACCAACGCTGCACCGATTTTTTGCGCTTCAAATGGACTGACCTGTTTGTAGAGCGTGCCCACACGGATGCGTTCTTCGTTGTTCAGCGAAGGCCAGCTTTGGGCGTCGGGCAGGTGGTCTTCGGCGTGTTCGCCTTCGGAGCGCGCATCCAGGATGGCATCGAATTGGTCCAGTTTGGCCATGGCCTCGTCGGCCGATATCAGGTGAACGCTCATTTCAATTGTTTCTTCAGTTGGGGCCAAACATTGGCCAGCAAGCGCGATTGCGCTGCCTCGTTGGGGTGGATGCGGTCTGGCTGGAACCACTTCAGGGGCTCGGCATCGTCGCCCACCCCTTGCAAAAAGAAAGGCACCAAGCCAGTACCCTGGCTTTTGGCCAGTTGGCTGTACATGGCGGCAAACTGGCGTGTCATTTCAGGGCCGTAGTTGGGGGGCATTTGCATGCCCAGCAGCAGCACCTGCGCACCCGCCGCTTTGGCCTGGCGGATCATGGTTTGCAGATTGTCCTGGGTCATGCCCTGTGGCAAGCCGCGCAGAGCGTCGTTGCCACCGAGCTCGATCAGCACATGACTGGGTTGGTGCTTTTGCAGCAACGCAGGCAAGCGCGAGCGGCCACCCGATGTGGTGTCGCCGCTGATGCTGGCATTGACCACTTCGGTGCCAGGACGTTTTTGCTGGAGTTTTTGCTGCAGCAGATTCACCCAGCCGGTGCCACGCGCCAGTCCGTATTCGGCACTGAGTGAGTCACCCAGCACCAGGATGCGCGCCGCCTTGGCCGCGAACGCCGCCACACCAAAGCCCTGGCCGACAAGGGCCAGCAGGCTCAAGGTAAAGTGGCGTCGTCTCAACAAAGGTGTGTGCATGCCTGAATCCATCATTGCCGTTCGTGGCGTTTGCAAAAGCGTGCAAGACGCCAGCGGGTCGCTGGACATTTTGCGCGATATCGATTTTTCGGTCTCCAAGGGGGAAACAGCCGCTATTGTCGGTGCTTCGGGCTCGGGCAAAAGCACCTTGCTGGCCATCATGGCCGGGCTGGACACGCCCAGCCAAGGGCAAGTCATTCTGGCGGGACAGTCGATGTTCGATTTGAGCGAGGACGAGCGCGCCGCTGTGCGGGCCCAGCATGTGGGCTTTGTGTTCCAGAGTTTTCAGCTCATGCCCAATTTGACGGCGCTTGAAAACGTCATGCTGCCGCTGGAGCTGGCGGGCCGCTCGGATGCCCGCAGCGCCGCCACCGCCATGCTGCAACGCGTGGGTTTGGGGGAGCGCCTGAAACACCTGCCCAAAGTCCTCTCCGGGGGCGAGCAGCAGCGCGTGGCCCTGGCGCGAGCCTTTGTGGTGCAACCGGCCCTGTTGCTGGCCGATGAACCCACTGGCAGTCTGGACCACGCCACGGGCGAGGCCATCATGGACCTGATGTTCGCACTCAACCGGGAGCTGGGCACCACCTTGGTCTTGGTCACGCACGATCGGCAACTGGCGGCGCGGTGTGAGCGCAGTCTGGTGATCCAGGCCGGTCGCCTGTCTGAATCAACCCCGGCCCAGCCATAAATCTGCCCCGGTTGGCCTTGGCCTACAAGGCGGCGTGGCGGACGAACGATAATCGCAGCATGTCATCTCACAAAGTGCTGTACGGCTTTCATGCCGTAGGCGTTCGCCTCAAGATCGCCCCCCAATCCATTGTCGAAATCCATTTCGAGGTCACGCGCCGCGATGCCCGCATGCGGCAGTTCATCGAAAAAGCCCGCGACTCGGGCATGCGCATGGTCGAATCCGATGGTGAGCGCCTGGCCAAACTGGCGGGCGGTCATGGGCATCAGGGGGTGGTGGCCTTGGTCACCCCCATTCCGCAGAACCATTCGCTGGACGACTTGCTCGATACGATTGAAGGACCGCCCTTGCTGCTGGTTTTGGATGGCGTGACCGATCCGCACAACCTGGGCGCCTGTCTGCGGGTGGCCGATGGGGCAGGTGCCCATGCCGTGATCGCCCCCAAAGACCACGCGGCGGGCATCAATGCCACCGTGGCCAAGGTGGCCAGCGGCGCGGCCGAAACCATGCCGTATTTCATGGTGACCAATCTGGCGCGCACCTTGGGTGAACTCAAGGAGCGCAGTATCTGGATCGTGGGCACCAGCGGCGATGCGCCGCGCACCATTTACCAAACCGACCTCAAAGGCCCCACGGCCTTGGTGCTCGGGGCAGAAGGCCCTGGCATGCGCCAGCTGACCCGCAAGACCTGCGACGAACTCGTCAGCATCCCGATGCACGGCGCTGTGGAGAGCCTGAACGTGTCGGTGGCCAGCGGTGTGTGCCTGTACGAGGCATTGCGCCAGCGCACCTGAATGCGCTTTGAGCCATTTCATTTACACAAGGGAGTTTTCAATGTCCAAAACAATCCAGCACATGGCACTGATCACCGCTTTGGTGGGGGCCACTTTGCTGACGGCTTGCACGCAAGAGCAGCAAAACAAGATCAGCCGTGACATCCAGAACTGGACTGGCACCAACGGGGTGCTGGAGGTCTATGCGGGCGACAAACTGGTCCGCCGCTTTTTGAAAGTGGACAAGATCAGCACCGCCTTGGGCACCGATGACAAGACCCCACGCGCTTACCGCTATGGCTACGGCGTGCTCGATGAAAATCTGAACATGCAGGTCGACGAGGGTGAAAAGAAGGTGTATTTCGAGATCAGCGATTATTCGAACACGGTCTTTTTCGAGAATCCTCGCTGATCGGCCACACGGGCCAGGTCAGACCCAGCCCAAGGCACCCAGCAAGGCACCCGCGCCGATCAGCCACAGCATGTGCACCCGGGTACGCCAGACCACCAGCGTGGTGGCGGCGGTCAAGGTGTACAGCGGCCAGTCTCGCGCTGGCTGGTTGTGGCTCATGGTCAGCAGCCACGACGTGGCCAGCAACAGCGCGATCACGATGGGGGCCATGCCCGATTTGAAAGCCCGAATCCCGAGTTTGTCGCGGTGCTGGTGTGCCCAGCGCGTGGCTGTGTAAGTCAAGATGGAAGAGGGCAGCATGATGCCCAGCATCGTGACCACCACCCCCAGACAGGCCAAGCCCACACTCATCCAGCCGCCACCCAGGCCTGCGCCGGCATTCAGACCCAGGTTCCAGCCCATCAGGGCGACGAACAAAATATTGGGGCCGGGCGCTGCTTGCGCCAGCGCAATCGAAGAGGTGAATTGCGACTCGCCCAGCCAATGGGTTTCATCCACCAGATAACGGTGCATGTCGGGCGCGGTGGTGATCGCACCACCCACAGCCAGCAGCGACAGCGAGGCGAAGTGGTTGAACAGACCGATCCAGTCGCTGATCGTCAGGTGCAAGACCGGGTTCATGGGCGATCTCCTGCCGCGGCCGCTTGTTTGGCCAGTTGAAGGTAAGCCCAGCCACATGCCACCAAGCCGGTGCCCAGCAACACATAGGCCAAAGGCCAGCGGAGCACACCGACCCCGGCAAAGCTGGCGGCGGCCAAGCCAATGCAGACCGGCATGCCCATCGGGTTGCTGCGCAAGGCGCTGATCAATTTGAGGCCCACCGCGGCAATCAGGCCGGCGGAGACCGCCCCCATGCCCCGCAAGGCCCCTTGAGCCCAGGCCGCATCCGACACACCGCCAAACGCAATGGCCAGCAGCAAGACCACCACCAAAGGAGCGGCCAGCATGCCCGCCAGCCCCGCCAACGCGCCAGCCAAGCCAAAGTAGCGCCCGCCAATCATCAGCGACAGGTTCACCACATTGGGGCCAGGCATGATTTGCGCCACGGCCCAGTCTTCCACAAATTGTTCGCGGGTCATCCAGCGTTTTTTCTCCACCAGCTCGCGCTGCACCACGGCCAGCACACCGCCAAAGCCCTGCAAGGCCAGGATGGTGAAGGACAGGAAAAGATCGGTTTTCGACCGGGGCTGGTTCAAAGGCGGGTGTTCAGACATGGCCGTGATTATCCCTGTGTCGGGGCCTCACCGAGCCAGACCAATTGCCCGCGTCCGCTTTCATTCAAACGGTGGACCAAAGCGTTCGCCTGGGATTGCGGCAGGGCAAAGTGCAAAGTGACCACGCTGCCATGCACCACGTCCTGCAGCAGGGCCTGGGCGAGTTCAACTTCGCGCCGCACCAGACCTTCCAGTGCATAAGGCACGCTGCACGCCAGCTGGGCCTGTTTGATCAGCGGGATCTTCTCGGCGCTCAGCAGCGCCTGCGCCACTGCATCGGTGTAGGCGCGCACCAAACCACCCGCGCCCAGCTTGATGCCGCCAAAGTAGCGCACCACCGAAGCCATCACGCCCTGCAAATCCTGGTGCCTGAGCACATCCAGCATGGGACGACCGGCCGTGCCGCCGGGTTCTCCATCGTCGTTGGCAGCCGACTGGCCACCTGCCAGCAGCGCCCAGCACACATGGGCTGCATCGGGGTGCTCGGCCTTGAGTTGGGCCACCCGCGCTTGTGCTTCGTCGCGGCCCGCCATGGGCTCGACGCAGGCGATGAAGCGGCTTTTCTTGATGATGAGTTCGTGGTGGGCGGCTTGGGCGAGCGAAAACGGCATGGGCAAGACAGGCTTTAAAAAATCAGAGGCAAAAACGCTCAGCGCAGAGAGAAATCCACACGATTTTGGCCCGATTCGTTGGCGCCATCGGCAGCGCTGGCGAGCTTGACGGGCAACAGAAAGATCCGGCTCAATGGGACTTGGCCCTGCTCAACCAGCCAGCCTTGTACCGCTTGTGCCCTGCGTTGCGCCAGGGCGCGCAGATCTTCTTCGCCAATGGACTGGTGGGCCAGCATCAGCTTTTCCATTTCTTCAACAGGCAGTGTCTTGGCCAGACCGATCAGGTTGCGCGGCTTGGGGAACTTGGCCTGTTGGTAGACACGGGCCAGGTAGGTCGCGTATTCACCACTGCCTGGCGGCACGTCTGCTGTGGGCATGTTGTCGCGCTGCGATGGCTTCATGTCCTTGAGCATTTCGTTGCGCACGGCCCGCTCCAGTGCGGCACGCCTGAGGCCTTCAGGGTCCGTGTCGCGGTCGCTGCTCGCTGTGATCTCCAGTTTCAATCCCTCGCGTTCGCGCATCGCTTTGGACAGGGTTTGCAGTTTCTGCACAGCGGCAGCGTCCAGGCTGGCACGGCCTGGCGCAAAGCTCAACTGCGAGAGCTCCTGGCTGTCGCCAAAAAGTGAACCCAACAGTGCAAAGGGTGAGGTGACGGCTTTGACGAACAGGTTGCCGATGACCTTGAAGATCAAGCCTCCGATCGAAAATTGAGGATCGTCCAGAGAGCCGGAAATGGGCAATTGGATGTCGATTTCGCCGCGGTTGTTCTTGAGCAGGGCGATGGCCAACTGCACCGGCAGTTGCGTGGCATCCGGACTTTCTATTGGGCTACCGAAGGTCAGCTGGTCGATGAACAGGCGGTTTTCTGCAGTGAGCTGGCGGTCCTGGAGTTTGTAAGTGGCCTCCATGGACAGTTTGCCTTTGTCAATGTTGTAGCCCGCGTATTTGCCGGAATACGGCGAAAAATCGACCAGATCGATGCTGGAAACTTTGGCCTGGAGGTCCAGGAATTTTTTCTCCGCCAAGGGGTTGAAACGGGCCGCAATGTGCACGGGTGCGTTGCTGGCATAGCTGCCGCGCAAATCGAGATCCGCCACGGTGTTGGGGGCTGAAGACAAGCCCTGAATTCGCCCCCCCAAGTTGGCGATGTTGGCCGAGTAGTTGGGCTTGACGAAACGGTCGGAAAATTCGACGCGGCCGTTTTGCAGTGTGACCTTGGCGATCTGAATGGGTGGCACCGCTTGTGTCGTGGCGGTGGCGTCAGGGCGCGCTGGGGTCTGCACCATGTCAGCCAGGTTGAGCCGCCCTTGCTGATTGAGAATGAGCCGTGAATAAAAGTCGGACAGGGCGATTTCGCCGATGTTCAGTCGGGTCGGCACCAGCTGAAAATCCACGCCGCCGAAGTACAGTGATTTCCATTGAAGGAAGTCTGCGTTGTTGGCTTGGTCCACCGCGCGAAACTGACCCAGCGTCAGACTGCCTGTGTAGTTCGCCAACAGCTTGTCCAGTGGTTGGCGAATGTCCAGCGCGCCTTTGCTGGAGAAAAGTCCCTGGACGATCGATGTGTTCAGATAGGGGGCCACATAGCCCTGCACCGGTACCACCGGCAAAGCCTGGGTTTCCAGCGCCAGGTGGACGGTCAGTGGCCGCAGCCGCACGGATCCACTGGCCTTGAGTTTGCCGGTTTGGTTGACCCGGGCATCCAGTGTGAACACGTTCTCATGCTCGGCGCTGAGGTCGAGGTTTTCTGCAGACAGGCGGGCGTGCGCAATGTCTTGAACGGCCATTGGCGACAGCGTGTGGTCTTCAAACCGCAGGCCAAGCTCCTCAATGCTCAGTCGCCCCACTTGGGCTGACCAAGCCACAGGGGGCTCCTTGTGGGGAGGTGTGGCAACCGCAGTCGCTGTCACAGTGGGCGCTGAAGGCAGCGTGATCCCATTCACCGTGCCGTCAGCGGATCGGCTCATCAGTGCCTGGATCCCCGTGCCTTGCACTTGCTCGGCACCCATGCGATGGGCCTGGAGGTCGGCACGCACTTGGCGCATCGACAACTGCTGCACGCGCAAAGGCGCACGCGGCCCGTCTTGGCCGACACGCAAGCCTTGCAAGTCGATCTGTTCAAGCAGCCACAGCTGCTGAAACAGGTCGATTTTTTGCATTTGCAGCGCCAGCGTGTCCAAACCCAGCCATGGCGTGCCAGAGGCATCGGCCAAGGCCAAACCATGCACTTGTGCCGTACCGCTCAGACTCAGGGTGTGAACGCCATCGGGTAGTTCGGCAAAGTCCACGCTCAAATGGGTGTCCAGTTTGCCGGACTTCAATCGCAAGGGCAGGCCGGCCGGCAAATAGGGTTGAAGCGCGGCCAGGTCCAGATTTTCAAGATCGATCTTCAGCGTACTGGGGTGCAACTTGCCAAATGGCTGGCTGCGACCCTCGAGCGTCAACGGTGAGCCATCCACCACCGCTGAAAAAGTCGGCAGAACAAAAACATCCGCCTTGTAGGGCAGGCTAGAGATGAAAGGCAGGGTGAACTTCACTGATTCGGCCGTGTGCCGGATCCCTTTGGGACGGTCATCAAAGACGAATTGACCGTCCGTGATCTGGATGTTGTTCAGCGAAAAACGAGGAAGGGGGCCGCTGCTGGTGCGATCACCCCCTGTGATGCGTTTGAGCCAGTCTGAAATGTCGTAGTGCCCGTCGGCCAGTCGCGTGACAGACACACGTGGCGCTCGCAATCGGATTTCATCAACCACGATGCCCGCTTGCGCCACGGAAAAGCTCGATAGGTTCACGTGCAGCTGCTCAAAGCCCAACTGCTCCTTGCCAGCCCTGTCTTTGACCGAGAGCCCCTCTACGTCGACCGACAGGGTCAGGGGATGGATGACGACACGTTCGATGACGACATCACGTTCCAGCGCTTTGCCCAGCTGCTCCATCAGCACCGAGCGGGCCAGTGACGGTGCCATCCAGTAAGCCAAGGCCAACAGCACGAGCCAGATGCCCAGGAACCCGGCCATGATTTTGAGGACACGCCCTGTGTGGCGTCTGCGCACGAGCGCGGGCAACCATTTCCTGTGTGTTTTCATGCTTCTCATTGTGATGGAGTGGGCTGGAATTGTCCCATTGCGGCAGGGTGCGTCTCCCCGTCATGGTTGGCGTTGTCTTGCTCGATCAGCGGCAACCGCTGTCGATAAAGGCCACGCATGGGCACTGAATAGCCATCCCGCTCGCAAGCCCACCCTCAAGCGCCTACACTACAGGGTTATCCCCCAAGCCAGCCCATGAACGCCTTTGTCGACGTCTCTTTGTTCCCGCGCGACGCCAAGCCGCTGACCAGTTACCGCAAGTACTGGGCGCAGCGCTTTGGCACGGCCCCATTTTTGCCGATGAGCCGCGAGGAAATGACCCAATTGGGCTGGGACAGCTGCGACATCATCATCGTCACGGGCGACGCCTATGTGGACCACCCCAGCTTTGGCATGTCGGTCATTGGCCGCATGCTGGAAAACCAGGGTTTTCGGGTTGGCATCATCGCCCAGCCCGACTGGACCAGCGCTGAGCCCTTCAAGGCCCTGGGCCAACCCAACCTGTTCTGGGGTGTGACCAGCGGCAACATGGATTCCATGATCAACCGCGACACAGCGGACCGCAAAATCCGAAGCGACGACGCCTACACCCCGGGCGACGTGGGCGGCAAGCGGCCCGACCGCGCGGCCATCGTCTACAGCCAGCGCTGCCGCGAGGCCTTCCCAGAAGTGCCCATCGTGCTGGGCGGCATCGAAGGCAGCCTGCGCCGCATCGCGCATTACGACTACTGGTCTGACAAGGTGCGCCGCTCGGTGGTGGTGGACAGCAAATGTGACCTGCTGCTGTATGGCAACGCCGAACGGGCGATTGTCGAGATCGCCCACCGCCTGGCCGGGCGTGAGCCGGTGCAACAAATCACCGATGTGCGCGGCACCGCCTTTGTCCGACGCGAAACCCCCGAAGGCTGGTTCGAGATCGACTCGACCAGCGTGGACACGCCCGGGCATGTGGAGGCGCACATCAACCCGTATTTGATGATCTCGGACCAGGCGCGGGAGCAGGGCGCCACTTGCGCGCGCGAGGAAGAGGCCAAGGATGTGGCCAGCGCGCAAAACGCACAGGCCATTACCGCGCAAGCCGCCATCCAACCACTGAACTTTGTACCTAACCCCGCTTTGCGCGGCAAAGGCACCCACAAAGTGCCACCCCGCGATAAAAGCGTGATTCGCCTGCCCAGCTACGAGCAGGTCAAGTCCGACCCGGTGCTCTATGCCCACGCCAACCGCGTGCTGCACCTGGAAACCAACCCCGGCAACGCCCGCTGCCTGGTGCAAGCGCACGGTGAGGGCGCCACCGCCCGCGACGTGTGGATCACACCGCCACCCATCCCGCTCACCACCGCCGAGATGGACCATGTGTTCGACCTGCCGTATGCCCGCAGCCCGCATCCGCGCTATGCCGACGAAAATGGCAGCCACGACCACGCGACCAAAATCCCCGCGTGGGAAATGATCCGCTTTTCCGTGAACATCATGCGGGGCTGCTTTGGCGGCTGCACCTTCTGTTCGATCACCGAGCACGAAGGCCGCATCATCCAGAGCCGCTCCGAAGACTCCATCATTCGAGAGGTGGAAGAGATTCGCGACAAGGTCAAGGGCTTCACCGGCGTCATCTCCGACCTGGGCGGACCGACTGCCAACATGTACCGTCTGGGCTGTCGCAGCCCCGAGATCGAATCGGCCTGCCGCAAACCCAGCTGCGTGTTCCCCGGCATCTGCCAGAACCTGACCACTGACCACGGCCCGCTGATCCACATGTACCGCCGGGCGCGCAACCTCAAAGGCATCAAGAAGATCCTGATCGGCTCTGGCCTGCGTTACGACCTGGCCGTCAAGAGCCCGGAATACGTCAAGGAACTGGTGCAGCACCACGTGGGCGGCTACCTGAAGATCGCGCCCGAGCACACCGAAGGCGGGCCGCTGTCCAAGATGATGAAGCCCGGCATCGGCAGCTACGACCGCTTCAAGACCATGTTCGAGAAGTACAGCGAAGAGGCGGGCAAGAAGCAGTTCCTCATCCCGTACTTCATCGCCGCGCACCCGGGCACCAGCGACGAGGACATGATGAACCTCGCGCTCTGGCTGAAGAAAAACGGCTTCCGCACCGACCAGGTGCAGACCTTCTACCCCAGCCCCATGGCCACCGCCACGGCCATGTACCACTCAGGCCGCAACCCGCGCAAGGGCATCAGCCGTGATGAAACGCGCAGCGAACGTGTGGACGTGGTCAAGGGCGAGAAGCGCCGCCGCCTGCACAAGGCCTTCCTGCGCTACCACGACCCCAACAACTGGCCGCTGCTGCGCGAGGCGCTC
>JACCDV010282683.1_pt1 | contig 14636 bp, 8 predicted proteins | sample 7446131 | NCBI WGS metagenome assembly JACCDV01 (sample SAMN15323448, study PRJNA562643) | freshwater metagenome | isolation source: river surface water | place: USA:Blue River Watershed | collected 2017-08-17 | reverse complement strand
TGGACTTCGTTGTAGAAGCCTTCGGGGAACAGCGGACGGATCGGGCGGTCGATCAGGCGGCTGGTCAGGGTCTCGAGTTCGCTGGGCTTGGCTTCACGCTTGAAGAAGCTGCCGGGGATCTTGCCTGCGGCATAGGTCTTCTCGATGTAGTCCACGGTCAGCGGGAAGAAGTCCTGGCCCGGCTTGGCGGACTTGGAACCCACCACGGTGGCCAGCACGACGGTGCCGTCCATGTCGAGCAGCACGGCGCCGCTGGCCTGGCGGGCGACTTCGCCCGTTTCCATCTTGACGGTGTGTTGACCCCACTGGAAGGTCTTGGTGACTTTGTTGAAAAGGGACATGTCAGTTCTCCTGAGAACATTCAAGGCGCATGAGGCTGCGCCACTGGCCCGGAGATCCGGCATTCGGAACACGATGCCATTCCACAAATCCTGAAGGCCTCAGGCCTTGTGGAATGACACAGCGCGGGTTCTTCCTGACGAATTTCCGATGAAAAAAGAATAAAGCGCCTGAGCTAGCGAACTAACCCAGGCGCTTGTCATCTCGGTATGCGTTTACTTGCGCAGGCCAAGCTTGGCGATCAGAGCAACATAACGGTCAGCGTCCTTGGACTTGAGGTAGTCCAGGAGCTTGCGACGACGGCTCACCATGCGCAGCAGGCCGCGGCGACCGTGGTGGTCCTTGGCGTGTTGCTTGAAGTGGGGTGTCAGTTCGTTGATGCGTGCGGTCAGCAGAGCGACCTGCACTTCGGGGGAACCTGTGTCGTTGGCGGCACGGGCGTTGTCCTTGACAACTTCGGCTTTTTTGGAAGCAGCGATCATGATTTTTCCTTGTTGCCTGTCCTTCACCCCAAGGGCTGGGACGGCGTTTGTTGACTTGCGCCAGCGGCTGGAAGGGCTGCTGACGTGCGCTTTGCACCATGCAAAACCTGTGGATTATAGCCTTAATGCCCCAGTTCCGGGATTGGGCCGGGATGGCCAATGCGCCTCATGCTGCGCCGAAACGCAGAAATCGTTGCATCGGCCATCCCGACCCACTCCCTGCCTCAGTGGTTTATTTGGTTTAATTGGGGTCAGATCCCGATTAATTTTTAAGCAGCCAGGCTTTGAGCCGCTCCACGCCCTGCTCCAGGCGCTGCAGGTCTTTGGAAGCAAAACACCAGCGCAACCAGCCAGCTGCCTCGGTGGCGAAGGCTTCGCCCGGCGCCAGGCCCAGCCCCGCTTCGGCCACGAGCCGTTTGGCCGTCTGCACGCTGTCCGGGTGGCCGTCGAGCTTGAAGAAGGCATACATGCCCCCTTTGGCGGCCGCCACCTGCACGCCCGGAATGGCCTGCAGCATGGGCACCAGGGTGTCCCGGCAAGCCTTGAGGTGCGCCACGACCCGAGGCGTGATGTCCGCCGTGTGCTCAAGGGCCGCGATGGCGGCACGCTGGGTGAAGACCGAGGCGCAGGAGGTGTTGAACTCGATGAGCTTGCCCATCGGCTGTGTCATGGCGGGCGGCATGACCAGCCAGCCCATGCGCCAGCCGGTCATCAGAAAACTCTTGGAAAAGCTTTGCACCACCACCAACCTGTCATCGGGTGCAGCGATGTCCAGAAAAGACGGCGCGCAGGCGTTCGGCGTGGGCTCGTAATACAGGCGCTCATAGACCTCGTCGGCCACTATCCAGGTGCCGGTCTGGCGGCAGTGGTCGAGGATGGCCTGCTGCTCGGCGCGCGCGAGCGTCCAACCGGTGGGGTTGTTGGGGGCATTGAGCACCAGCACGCGGGTGGCCGGGGTGACGGCGGCTTGGAGGGCGGCCATGTCCAGCACCCACTCGCCACCGTCGGGCTGGAGGCTGACGCATTTCAGGCGCGCACCCATCACCTGCGGCTGGGCGGTCAGATTGGGCCAGACGGGGGTGACGGCGACGACCTCGTCCCCCGCATCGACCAGTGCCTGAAACGCCAGCATCAGGGCGTTGACACCGCCCGAACTGATGGCGATGCGGTCCATGCCGATCCGGCCATGCAGACCGCTCATGTAGCCGGACACGGCCTGGCGCAGTTCGGGCAGCCCCAGGTTGTGGGCGTAGAAGGTCTCGCCCTTTTGCAAGGAGTCGATGGCCGCCTGACGCACCACCTCGGGCGTGACTTCGTCGGACTCGCCGAACCAGAAAGCCAGCACATCAGGGCGTCCCATGCCCGCGTTGGCGACTTCGCGGATACGGGATTCTTCAAGGTCCAGGACGGTCTGGCGCAGGAATGGGCTTGAGGTCATGCCGTGATGCTAACGAGTCCGCCACCGGTCACGTGTCACCTCTTGGCGAACGGCCCTGCCCTGCCTAAGATGACCGGACAAGAACACAGGGAGAACACCATGCACAGACGCATGACCACACTGGGGCTGATGGGCCTGCTGGCCGGCCTCGGGATGACCGCCGCCCAGGCGCAGACGCAGTCACGGCAAGCAGGCCCATCCAGCCGTAACCGCAAACCGCCCGTGGACAAAGGGCCGGGCGAAACCCGGGCCGAACGGGACAAGCGTCTGCAACGCGAGTGCAAAGGCCGCCCCAATGCGGGCGCGTGCGAAGGCTACGGCAGCTGACCGGTGGCACCTTCAGGGCCACCACTGGCGCAGGCCACTGGCCCGCACGCCGGGACGGTGGATGGCCGCCTCAAGCAGCCCCGTTTCGGCTTCGATCAATGTGAATTGCTGGCGTGCGCGCGTGATGCCGGTGTAGACCAGCTCGCGGCTGAGCACCTCTGCGCCGCCCGGCGGCAACACCAGCGCCGTGTGTTCAAACTCCGAGCCCTGGCTCTTGTGCACCGTCATCGCCCAAGCGGTTTCCACATGGGGCAAGCGCATCACGCTGACCGAACGCAGGAGCTGGCCATCGAGGAACCAGACCTTGAGCCGACCCTCTAGGCTGGGCATGACCACACCCACATCACCGTTGAACACGCCCAGCTGCGCATCGTTGCGGGTGACCATGACCGGTCGCCCGGCAAACCAGTCACCTTGGGGGTGGATCAGGCCCTGCCCCGCCAGGGCCTTCTGCACAGCGGCATTGAGCCCCTCTGTGCCCCATTCGCCCTGTCGCACCGCGCACAGGATGCGGAACCGCTCGAAGGCCTGCAGCACGCTGCCGACCCAGCGCGCATGCGCCTGCGCATCCTGCTGCGTCGGGCCGGCCTGCACAAGGCGCAGGAAATCGGCGTAGGAGGGCTGGCCCGATGCGCCCAGCGCCAGTGCGCAGACCGCCTGCGGTGTGGCGGCTTGCAGTGACGCCCCATCGCGGTCAGAGACTGCGCCTGCCCAGGTCCGGGCTGACACGGCATCGCCCCGGTTCACGGCCAGGGCCAGCTGGCCAATGGCGCCCTGAAAACGGCGGCTGTGGCGCAGCATGACGGTCTGCTGGGCCAGCACGGGGGCCGGATCGGGCACCACGACATCGGCGGCCAAGGTCTGCCCGGTCACCGTCTGCACAAACCAGGCGGTTGCCGCGCTGTAGCGCCCGGCCGCAGCATCGCGGCACAGGTCACCCAGCACCGCACCCGCTTCGACCGAGGCGAGCTGGTCCTTGTCGCCCAGCAGGATGAGTCGCGCCGTGGGGGGCAAGGCCTGCAGCAGCGCATCCATCATTTCGAGGTGCACCATCGAAGCTTCGTCGACGATCAGCACATCCACATCGAGCGGGTTGGCCGCGTGGTGGCGGAACTGGCGGGTGTCGGGCCGTGCCCCCAGCAGCGAATGCAGCGTGCGCGCCGGGCCCATGCGGGCGATCAGCGCATTCAGGTCCAGCCCTGCATCGGCAGGCACGGGCAGACGGGTCAGGGCGTCGTCAATCGATTGCTTGAGCCGCGCCGCTGCCTTGCCTGTGGGCGCGGCCAGCGCCACGCGCAGGGGGCTGCCGCCCTCGTGCAGCGCGAGCAGCAAGGCCAGCAGGCGGGCGGCGGTGTAGGTCTTGCCCGTACCCGGCCCGCCTGTGATGACCGACAGCCGCGCACGCAGCGCCACGGCGCAGGCGACTTTTTGCCAGTCGGTGGCGCGGGGGTCTTCGGGGTTGGGGGCAAAGAACCGGTCCAGCCATTCGCGTGCAGCGGCCTCGTGCACAGCCAGGGGCTCGCCCGCACGCTGCAGCAGGCCCTGCCCCACGCGCCGCTCGTAGCCCGCATACCGTCGCAGGTACAAGAGCGGCGCATCGGCGCCCCCCCCCAGCACCAGCGGCTGGCCCTGGTCAGGGTCGTTGGCATCGCGCAGACAGGTACCCTGCGCATGGCCTTGCAAAACGGTTTGCCAGTCCACCCGCGTGGCGGGCAGGTGCGTCCACAAGGCCTTGAGGCCTTGCACGCCCTCCACCGCTGTCGCAGGCCAGCCCAGCAAGGCCACAGGCGGCTGGCACAGGTCGGCCAGCGGCAGGCAGGTGTGGCCGCGCCCTTCCATTTGGGCCAGCACGGCCGCAGCCACCAGCAACGCCGGGCTGGCGTGGGCATCAAGGCGCAACAACTGCGCGGCCAGCGCGCTGTCGATGTGTCGCAGCAGGCCTTGCCCGGTCCAGAGGTTCAGCCACTGCAGGGTCTGTGCGGCACTCAGGGCTTGAGGGGACAAGTCGCGCAGCCAGTCCATTTGCACGGCGGGCACGGCTGTCATGCGTGAGGTCTTTCGGATATTCATGACTTGCCCTCCGCCGGGCCGCCCCAAGGAGGGCAAAGCCCCCTCGGGGGGCAGTGAGTACACGCGGTGACGAACGTGGGGGTCAGCATGTCTTCACCTGTTCGTTCAGCATGGCGTCCAGGCCATCGAGCAATGCCAAAGGCGCAGGCAAGGTGCAGCAGCCGCCCGCAGGTCCATCGATGCCGCGCAGGAACAGGTAGACCGCGCCACCGAGCTGTTGCGCCGGATCGTAGGCATCCCCCAGGCGGTCGCGCAGCAGGCGGTGCAGTGCCAGCATGTAGAGCGCCGCCTGCACCTCGTAGCGGTGGTGGGCCATGGCGGCATCGAGCGCCTGTGCGGTGTAGGCCGCGTCATCGGAACCCAGGTGGTTGGATTTGTAGTCGAGCACCCAGTAGCGGCCTTCGTGCTCGAACACCAGGTCTGCAAAGCCCATCAGCATGCCGTGCAGCTGCGCATCGGGCAGCTGCGGGCGACTCACGCCGGGCAGCAGGTGCTGCTGGCACAGGCCATCGATCTCGCGCGCATGCAGCCGCCCGGCGGGCAACCAGAACTCCATCTCGGGCAGCAAGGCACCCAGGGCGTTCAGTGGCGCGTTAGGGCCGCGCAAAGGCTGCGTCACCACACGGCCGAGCCACTGGACCACATCGTCGGCCTGCGTTTTGTAGCCTGCGTTTTCGCAACGTTGCTTGAGACGCAAGGCCTTGGGCTCATCCAGCTCAAAGCCGTCGGCAGCCAGCCATTCGAGCTGGTCATGCAGGAAGTTGCCTGCCGTCGGGCCTTTGGCAAAGGCATGCCACGGCGCCATCACACCCGTGGGCGCATCCGCCACAGGCAGCATTGCGGCCTCTTCGGGCGGTTCGTCGTCGGCCGGGCGCGGTGTGGCCATGTGCAACAGAGGTTGGGAGGACAGGTCGCGTGCCAATCGCGAAAAACTCGCGATCGTCCACGACTTGTCGATGCCCACCGTGCAGCTCAGGGCTTCACGCAGTGCCTTGGTCTGTGCGGGCTTTTGCCACACCGTCAGCGGCACCACTTCGGCGGCGAACTCCAACTGCACAGACAAATTCTCGCCCGCTTCATTCACCTTCAACTGTTGCAACTTGTCCAGCCAGGCTGCGGCTTCCCATTCCTGACCACCGCCGAGCAAATGGCCTGCCGCGCTGTGGTGGTTCACACAGGTCTTGCCATTGGCGCGCTTGACCGCGCTCCAGCCCACCCACAGCGCATGGCGCGCCCGCGTGAGCGCCACGTACCACAGGCGCAGGTCTTCGCGCAGTCGGTCGCGGTCGGCTACGCGGGTGTCGTCCTTGTCAAAATCCAGCGTCCAGTGGCGCCTGCCCTCGCCGTCATCGAGTTGCAGCACAGGCGTTTTGTGCGCTTCCACCACGCGGTGGCTGTGGGCAAAGGGCAGGCAGACCACCGGGTACTCCAGGCCTTTGCTGGCATGGATGGTGATGACCTTGACCAGGTCTTCGTCGCTTTCGAGCCGCACGGTCTGCTCCTCGCTGCCACTGGCGCTGCCCGAAACGGCTTCGTCGATCTGCTGAACCAGCCAGCGGATCAAGGCCTGCTCGCCGTCCAGCTGGCCACTCGCCGCTTGCAGCAGCTCGGCCAGGTGCAGCACATTGGTCAGACGCCGCTCGCCATCGGGCTCACCGCGCCAGCGCGCGGCCAGCTGCAGCACATGCAGCGACTGGCGCAGCATGGCCAGCACGCCCTGGCTTTGCCAGGTCTGGTGCAGCTCGCGCATCTGCTCGGCGCGGGCGTCCAGCAGCTCGTCTTGTGTGGCCAGTTTGTACAGCTCGGCCAGCGACAGGCCCACGGTGCGTGTGCCCAAGGCGGCGCGCACGCGGCGCATGTCCTGCGGCTCGGCCACGCCGCGCAGCCACAGGCACAGGTCCTGTGCTTCGTCGCTGGCAAACACCGAATCGCGGTCTGACAGGTAGACCGAGGCCACGCCGCGCACACGCAGCGCTTCGCGCACGGCGACGGCTTCCTTGCCGGTGCGCACCAGCACGGCGATGTCCTTGGGTTGCAGAGGCTTGTCGCCTTTTTCCGCATCCGCAAAACGCGCCTGTGGGTCGCTGAGCCAGGCCACGATCTGCTCGGCGCACAAGGCCGCCAAATGGGCCTGCGCGTCACGCTTTCTGCGCAGGCGCGCATCGTGCACCACGGTCATGGCGTTCACATCGCCAGTGCTGGTGCGAAAGACTTCGGTGCGGCCCTTGGCGCCGACGGGCTGGAACGGCAGCGGGTCTTCATCGCCCTGCTGGTAGCCGAACGCATCGTCGGGAATCTCAAACCAGCGGTTGACCACCTCGACCATCGACTGGGTGGACCGGAAGTTGGTGCCCAGCACATGGTGGCGGCCTGCGGTGGCGCGGCGCGCGTCCAGGTAGCTGTGGATGTCCGCACCCCGGAATCCGTAGATCGATTGTTTGGGGTCGCCGATCAGCAGCAGCGCGGTCTCGGGCCGGTTCTCGGCCGTGCGGTAGATGCGGTCAAAGATGCGGAACTGCAGCGGCGAGGTGTCTTGGAACTCGTCGATCATCGCCACCGGAAACTGCTCGCGCAAACGCTGGGCCAGGCGCTCGCCCGATTCGGGGTCGGCCAGCGCCACATCGAGGCGCTGCAGCATGTCCGCAAAGCCGAACAGGCCGCTGCGCCGCTTGAGTTCGGCCATGCGCTGCATGACGTGGGTGCGGGCGTGCAGGCGAGCGGCTTGTGCGGGTTCGGGCAGGGCATCCAGTCCTGCCAGAAGTTGTTGATAAGCCTGACTTTCAGCAGGCAGTTCCACCACATCGCCGTCTTTTCTGCACTCCAGAAGACCTTCTGGCGTAAAACGGTTCCAACCTTTGCCCATCGCGTCTTTCAGCGACTTGAAATCTCCATCGCTTTGCGCCCAGGACTTCAGCGATTCAACCCACTTCTGGGAACGTCCGACCTGCAGCAAAGTGCCATTCCAACCATGTTTCTTGGGTGCCAGCTGCGTCTCGATCCACCCCAACAAGTTGTCGGCCTTCTCGACCCAACCCTGCTTGAGCGCAGCCAGCTTGGCTTCGCGCTCGGCCAGGGCCGCACCCAACACCTGCGCCAGCGTGCCAGGCTCGGCATCGGGCAAGGGCACGGCCATCAGGGCGCGCATGTCCCTGTCGAGGGCGTCCACATCGCGCCAGACGCCTTGCACTTGCGCCACCAGCGGTGTGGCCATGGGGTAGAGCTGCTGGCGCCAGTAGTCCTGCACGGCTTCGAGGCGCAGGGCGGCTTCGTCGCCCACCAGGTTTTCTTCGAAAAGGCTGCCGCTGTCGAAGGCGTGTTCGCGCAGCATGCGCTGGCACCAGGCGTCGATGGTGTAGACCGCCGCGTCGTCCATGGCCTGTGCGGCCAGCGCCAGGCGGTGGGCGGCCTGTTCGCGGGGCTCGCCTGATTCGTATTCCTCCTGGAGTTGCTTGAGGAAATCGTCATGGGTTTCTGCAATGCCCCTGAACACCTGCGCCGCCTCGGTCAGCCGGGCACGGATGCGGTCCGACAGCTCACGGGTGGCGGCGCGGGTGAAGGTCATCACCAGCACGTCTTGCGGCAGCATCGGGCGCACGGGCGCAGTGCCATTGCTGCCGTGACCGAGCACCAGGCGCACATAGAGTGCAGCAATCGTCCAGGTCTTGCCCGTGCCTGCGCTGGCTTCGATCAGGTGGCTGCCGCGCAGGGGGAAAGTGTGAGCGTTGAGGGCGTGGGCGGTGTTCATGCCTCTCCCCCCTCTTCTGCCTCTCCATCGTCCTCGGGCGCATCGGGCAGCGGCTCGATGCCGATCTGCTCCGCCCACGCTTTCAAGGGGGCGTACACCGTTTGCGCCAGGCGCTCGAACTGCGCCGTGCTCAAAAGGTCCTCCACCCTGGGGTAGGTGCGGGCCAGCGCCGGGTCTTTGGCCTTCTCGCCGCTCTTGAACTCGCTGCCTTCGTAGGCATCGGCCAGTGCGTTGAGGTTCTCCGGGTCTTTGAGCCACTGCAAGGCCACACCGGGCGGCAGGGGCAGGGGCCAGCGCATGCCTTCGGCCCAGGTGGCCAGCAGCGTGGTCAGTTGCTCACGCGCAACTTGGGGCGCTTGCTCGGGCACGCGCAGCACGGCGTTGCGCCCCACCACCACGCACCGCAGGGGCTGGTCCATTGCTGCAGCGGCCAGCGACAGCAACCAGATATCGATCAGTTTGTCGGCATAGGCGAACGGCTTTTGGGTCTTGAAGCTGGCCAGGTCGTTGGCACGCAGGTGCAGGGACAAGTGCCCGCCCTCACCCGTCAACACATCGCCCAGTGCGTCTTGCAAGGCGATCTCTGCATGCGTCAAGTCGAGCAACACCCGTTCAGCGGCATGGGGGTAAGCCTCACGCTCGCGCAAGGCAGCGCCCAGCATGGCTTGCAGGCGGGCGCTGAGTTTTTGTGCCTCCAGCATGCCCACACCCGCCAGCGGCAAAGCCCCGGCCTGGCGCAGGCGCTGCACCACCTGCTGCACATGCGCGGGCAGTGTGTCGGCATTCAGTTCGGTGGGCACATGCTGCAGTTCGTGGTCGATCAGCTGGTACAAGTCCAGCCCACCCAGACCAAACAGTTCCTCGTCGTGCAGTGCGCTGAGCTCGTCCTCCAGATGCACCTGCAGGCGCTCACGGAAAAAGGCGCCGACCGGTTTGCGCAGGAAGCGTGCCAATTGCAGCAGGGTGATGACGGGCACACCTTGGGCGGATTCCGGCGGAGGCAGCAAGACGAGAGATCGCGGCGGGGTCGCCGCTCCCACGACCGCTCCTGCTTGGGGAAGGTCCTGCGCCGCGCGCCACTCCCTGGCATAGGTCTGCAAACCGCTGCCTTCTTCAAAGTAGGCGCGGCCAAAGGGTTGCAGCGGATGCACAGTGGTCAATCGCTTGGCCGTGTCCTTGCCCCAGAGCAGGTCAATCTCGTCGCGCAATTGGGAGACCAGCACCGAGGGGGGTTGCTCGCTGTTGTCGCGCACGCTGCGGCCGCTCCAGCTGACATACAGGACTTGGCGCGCCGACAGCAGGGCTTCGAGCATGAGCTGGCGGTCGTCGTCGCGACGCGAGCGGTCGCCGGGGCGGGCCATGCCGGGCAGACCCATCAGGTCAAAATCGCTGCGCGGGCTGCGGCGCGGGTAATCGCCGTCGTTCATGCCCAACAGGCACACCGCCTTGAACGGGATGGCCCGCATCGGCATGAGTGTGCAAAACGTCACGCCGCCTGCGCGAAAGCGTTGCTCCAGCCGTGGCGTTTTGAGTGCTTCGAGCCAGGCCGAGCGGGCCACGGCCAGCGGCACGGCCTCGGCAAATCCCGCTTCGCCGCAGGCGCGCACCCAGTCGGTCAACGCCTGATCCAGGGCAGACAATGCATTGCGGTCGTTGTCGTCACGCGGCTTGAACATCGCGGCCAGCAAGGCACGGCCACGCTCGGCCCATTGCGCGGGCGTGGCGTCTTGCGTGGTGGTTTGCCACCAGTCGATCAGCGCTTGCAGCAAGTGCGCCAGCGACCCGGCCAGCTCGGCGTCGAGCCCGCCGACCTCGGGGTAAGGCGTGGCCTCGGAAACTTCTGCATGCACAGGATCGGCCCCGCAGGCATAGCCCATGAGCATGCGCTGCACGCCAAACAGCGCCGAGTTGTCATCGCCACACACGCCCAGGCCCAGGCCTGCGCGGTGCTGGGCAGACAAGCCCCAGCGGATGCCCGAGCCCGCCATCCAGCGCGTCAACATGGGCAATCCCTCTTCGCTCAGGCCAAAGCGGGCAGCCAGCGCGGGCACTTCGAGCAGCTCGACCAGCTCGCTCATGCGGCTGCGCTGCTGGGGCAAGGCCAGCAGCCACTCGACCGCATGGATGAGCGGACTGACGGCCTGCGCGCCCAGGTCGGCAATGTCAAATGGGATGTACCTTGCATCGCTGCGCTTGTACTGGCCAAACACGGCACGGATGGCCGGGGCCATGGTTTCTATGTCGGGCACCATGACCACCAGGTCGCGCGGCAACAAAGGCTGCTCGCCCGGCGGGCTGTGGAACCACTGCAGCAGCTGGTCGTGCAACACTTCCAGCTCGCGCACAGGGCTGTGGGCGATGGTGAAAACGACCGATCGGTCATCCGCTGCCAATGGCCAGGGCGCTTGGCCACCGCTGGATGGCTCGAGGTCGCGGATGCGCCGCTGCAGTTGCGCCAGCAAGCGCCTACCGTCTTCACCGGGCACATCGTCAAAAAAGTCCAGACGCGGCCACTGCGTGAGTTGCTGCGCGGCCTGCAGGTCGTCAAACGCGTCGAGCTGGCGGATGAAGTCGCGGCTCTGCCGCCCCCAGGCCGCCAGCAGCGTGGGCGCGTGCAGGTGCATCTGCGCCAGCGGCAAATCGGCCAGGGCCTTGTCACGCTCAGCGTGGCGATGGCGCTCGGCCTGCAACCATTCGCGCCCGTCCATGATGTCGCCCCAGTGGTACTGGCAGGGGTTGGGCACGGCCAGTATCACCTGGCTGTGCGCCGCCAGCGCCGCCAGCATCTCCAGCAATTGCCCCGGCATGTGGCTCATGCCAAACACCGACACGCGCCGCGCCACGGGGCTGGCCAGGGGCTGGCCAGACTTCAAATGCGCCAGCGCCCGCGCATGCAGCGCCGGACGGGTGGCCTGGCGCTGGCTGTCATCGAGTGTGGCCAGCACGCGACGCCACAGTTCGGCCTGCCAGCGTTGGTCTGGCGCCATCTCGTCAGCACCTGCGGCCTTGCGCAGCACATTGTTCCCGGCGGCCCAGTCCTGCAGCCAGTCGGGACGGTAGATCTGGTACTGGTCAAAAAGGTCGGCCAGGCGGCTGGCCAGCTGCAGCAGGCGGTCGGGCTCGTCGCCTCTCAAAAACCCAGCCACGGGCTGGAAGACAGGATCATTCAGGCAAATGGGCAGCAAGGCCATCAGCCGCCAGGTCATGGGCAGCTTGTCGAGCGGCGAGTCGGGCGGCACGTTCTGCGTGCCCAGCACCTGACGGTAGGTGCGCCACAAAAAGCGGGACGGCAGTTCCACCCGCGTGGCGGCGCACACCCCCCCCTGGCGGGCCAGTTCGATCTTGATCCATTCGGCCATGCCGTTGCTTTGCACCAGCACCACTTCGCTCTCGAGCGGGTGCAAGGGGTGCGTGCGCAGCCAGCCCGTCAGGTTGTCGGCCAGCACCTCGGCGCGGTGGCTGTGCAGGGCGATGAAACCGGGCTGAAGGCGGGCAGCGGGCATGCGCGGGAACCGTGGGCCTTGGAGCACTCAGCTGACCGTGACGGTCAGGGACGGCAGCGGGTCAGAAAAACGGGCTCTCCAGCGCTCGCCCGCGGCCATAGGGAATGCGTCGGTCCAGGTGCCGGTGGTGACGACATCCCCCGCCTGCAGATCGGTGGCTCCGGGGCAGCGGCGCAATTCGCGCACGAAGTGGTGCAGCGCTTGCAGGGGGCTGTCGAGCACGTTGGCACCCACTCCCCGGGCCAGGGTATGGCCATCGCGCAGCAGTTCTACCCTGGCACCGGCGAGCAGGCTGTGAAGCGCCGCAGCATCCCTGGCCAGCGTGCGCAGCGGCACGCGCTCACCGACCAGCAGCCGCGCGTGCAGTCCACTGTCGGCCACCGTCTCGCTGGCCACGAACTTCCAGTCGGGGCAATGGGACTGCACCACTTCGAAACCCGGCGCCAGCCATTCGATCGCATCGAACAGCTGGTCGGGCGTGGCCTCCGGGGATGGCGTTGAGCCGAAACCAAAAACGATCTCGGGCTCGATGCGGGGCTGGCAGGTGGCGATCAGGTCGAGCTCGCCTTCGCCATCACAGAAATGCAGGCCACTGGCCCAGACCGTGCCCCAGATGGGGGCAAACACCCCGTAAAGCGGCCAGATGCTGCGGTTGGTGAAACCGATCTTGTACCCCCGGGGCACTTCGCCGCGCCGCAGGCGGCGCTGCCGGACAGCCAGGGCCTGCTGGTAGGCGGCATCCAGTCCAGCGGGCAGGCGGGCGCGGTCTTCGCTGTGCCAGAGCAGGCCCTGATCGTGGTGGTGGAGCAGTTGTTCGGGGGTCATGGGGCCATGAAAGCGTCAGAGCGGTGGGCATCAAGAATAGCCGCAATCGTGCCCCCCGCCGGGCTCAGGGGATGCGCCAGCGGCCGCTGGCACCGCTGCCTGTTTTTTGGGCATCGCGGGGCAGGCCAGCCAGGATGCGGCCTGCCAAGGTTCTTCCGCGACTTATCCACACCTTTGACCACCGGCTTTGGGGAAAGCGGGCGACAGCGGGGACCTGCGGCGTGTCGGACAATCCGTGTCTTTAGGCAACGTTGGCCGATCCTGTTGGCTGTTTGCGCACGCATGGACATCTCGATGAGCACCTCACCCGCCATGAGTCTGGGCCTGGTCGGCCTGGGCGTGATGGGCGAAAACCTGGCCCTCAATTTCGAAAGCAAGGGCTTTTCCGTCTGCGGTTTTGACCTCGATGCAGGCCGACGGGAGCGCTTCGCCCGACGCACCGAAGGTCTGCAGGCGCGCTGCGCCGACAGCCTGCCCGCGCTCGTGGCCAGCCTGGAGGTGCCACGCCGCATCCTGCTGATGGTGCCCGCCGGTTCAGCCGTGGACGCCGTGCTCCAGGAACTGCGCCCCCTGCTCTCGGCAGGCGATGTGCTCATCGATGGCGGCAACACCCTCTACACCGACACCGCCAGGCGCATCGCATCGCTGCAAGGCAGCGGCATCCACTACGTGGGCTCGGGCGTGAGTGGCGGCGAAGAAGGCGCCCTGCGCGGCCCCGCGCTCATGCCTGGCGGGTCACCCGAGGCCTGGCCGCTGGTGGCGCCGATGCTGCAGGCGATTGCCGCCAAGGCCGACGATGGCCAACCCTGCTGCGACTGGATGGGCTCAGGCGGCGCAGGCCACTTTGTGAAGATGGTGCACAACGGCATCGAATACGCCGACATGCAGATGATCTGTGAGGCCTGGTGGCTGATGAAGCACCTGCTGGGCCTGTCACCCGCCCAGAGCAGCGCCGTGTTCCGCGAATGGAACCAGGGCGAACTGGGCAGTTACTTGATCGGCATCACCGCCGACATCCTGGGCACACAGGACCCGCAAACCGGTGACGCCCTGGTTGAGCTGATCCTGGACACCGCAGAGCAAAAGGGCACCGGCAAATGGACCAGCCAGGTGGCGCTGGACCTGGGCGTGACCGCCCCCACCATCGCCGATGCGGTGTTTGCCCGCACCGTCAGCGCCCTCAAGGCCGAACGCGTGGCCGCCTCTGCGGTGCTGGCGGGTCCGCAAGCCCGGGGCACGCAGGACCCTGCAACCTGGTTGCCCCTGATCCACAACGCCCTGCTGGCGGCCAAAATCTGCGCCTACGCCCAGGGCTTTGCGCTGCTGCGCGCGGCGGACCGCGAATACCGCTGGGGCCTGTCCTTCGAGCGCATCGCCCGCGTATGGCGGGCCGGTTGCATCATCCGCGCCCACCTGCTCGAAGACATCCGTCGGGCTTTCGATGCCGATGCCGGCATCGCCAACCTGCTGGTGGACCCGCACTTTGCCCGCGTCATGGCCCAGGCACAGCAGGCCCTGCGCGAGGTGGTGGCCCGGGCGGCCCTGGAGGGCGTGGCCGCGCCAGCCTTCATGAGCGCACTGGCCTATTACGACGCCTACCGCTCGGCCCGGCTGCCCGCCAACCTGCTGCAGGCCCAGCGCGACTATTTTGGTGCTCACACCTACCAGCGCACCGACCGGCCGGGCCAGTTCCACACCCGCTGGAACGCCTGACCCCCCCTCCAACCTCCAGACGCACCCCCGCCAGGCCATGCCTGGCGGGGGTTTTTCTTGGTGGCAGCACGCCCCATTTAATGACAGTTGTTTTTTACAGTTTTACTGTTATTATTTTGGGATGGACGCCGTCTTCACCCTCGATCAGCTGTGCACGCTGGCCGACTGCCCCAAGCGCACCGTGCGCTATTACG
>JACCDV010556122.1_pt1 | contig 14642 bp, 16 predicted proteins | sample 7446131 | NCBI WGS metagenome assembly JACCDV01 (sample SAMN15323448, study PRJNA562643) | freshwater metagenome | isolation source: river surface water | place: USA:Blue River Watershed | collected 2017-08-17 | reverse complement strand
TGTCGATATTGTGTTTAAAATGTTTTTTGAGTTCGACACGTGTGCGCAGTGACTTCTCCTCGCCATCAATAACCGCTGTTTCAAACCCTTTATTGAGCATGTCGTAGAGGAGTTGATAGTACTCACCTTTGCGGCCGACCACGACGGGTGCTGAAATACGAATCTTTGCATGTGAGACTCCAGCGGTGAGCTTGACGCCACTTTTCTTTGCAAGCGTGCTCGTCTTCTCAACGGACGCAAGGACAGTCTCGAGAATTTCTTCATTCGAGAGCTTCTTCACTTCCCTTCCGCAGATCGGGCAGTGCGCGTGTCCTATACGCGAGTACAAAACGCGAAGGTAATCGTAAATTTCCGTAATCGTAGCTACGGTCGAGCGCGGATTATTGGAGCGGCTTTTTTGATCGATCGAAATTGCAGGCGAAAGCCCCGTAATTTCATCCACTTCAGGCTTTTGCATTTGGCGGAGGAATTGCCGCGCATAGGCCGAGAGTGATTCGACATACTTACGCTGACCTTCAGCAAATATCGTATCGAAAGCGAGTGAGGATTTGCCCGAGCCAGAGAGTCCTGTAAAAACGATCATTTTGTTGCGCGGCATTTCAACGCTCACGTTTTTGAGATTGTGCGTGCGGGCGCCCTTCACGACGATTTTACCTGATTCATTGGTGTCTTTTGAATTCCGCATAGCAATATGCCCCCTCGATAGAGATAGGGGGTAACGTCGTCAGAATAACATAAAAGGGTCGCCGAATCACGGCGACCCTTGGTTTTGAAGCATTCCTTCGCGCCTCATTCGACGCGCAGAAGACTCAGGTGGATGATGCGCGGCGGTCGACTTTCGAAGTGCACCACGCACTTGAGGCCTCGACTCCACCCGCGACGCTGCTCTTGCGTCCACTCGTCTTTCTTCGGCACGGTGCCGACGAGCCCTTCATACAGACCCGCGGGGAAGCCGCCAACCTCCCGACTACCACGAATCAGAGTCACTTTCTTCCCATAGGGCGGATTCGCGTTCTGCGGCATCATAGCCTCCTGTTGTCCAATCGAAGTCGAACAGCACTATACCATGTATTATCTATAACACAACTGCCTCTTCATTGAGCTGTACCCCGAACTGACGATTCACCTCCTCTTTTACTTTTTGAGCAAGCGCCTTCACCTCTTCAGCCGTCGCATTCCCCGCATTCACAATATAATTCGCCTGCTGCAGCGAGACCTGTGCGCCACCAACTTTCTCGCCCTTCATTCCAGCCTTTTCAATCAACCATCCCGCGGGTACGCGCCCACCACGCGACTCAACACCTTTTTCCAATTCGAATTGCGAAACGATATGGAGGGGCGCAACCGGATTCATAAAAAAAGAGCCGGCTGCTTTCACGTTTTGTATATGCCGCTTCTCACGTTCGGCAATCGTTTCTTCAATGAGCGCGCGGCTGGCCACGGCATCGCCTCGACCAAGAGTGAGATGCACGTCGAGTATGAGCCACTCGGGATTTTTTTTGAAAAAACTCATGCGGTAGTCAAAAGCACATTCGGTATTTGAAAATTCGTGCACATCTTCGGTCAAAGTATTCATGACGCGCACCCACGTCACAAAGTCTTTAATTTCCGGACCGAAAGCTCCGGCGTTTCCACGCACGGCACCTCCTACTGATCCAGGAATACCCGCGAGTTTTTCCCAGCCCCCGAGTCCTTCTTCGGATGCGGCTTGGATGAGCGTGAAGAGTGTACATCCCGCAGATGCGTCCAGTGTCGTTTCGGTAAATGAATACGTACCTTCTACGATATGGATGACGAGCCCATCAAGACCGGAATCGGGAATGAGAACATTACTTCCGCCGCCGAGAATATAAAAAGGGACACCTTTTTCACGCGCCCACGAAAGTGCTTCTCGCACTTCGCTTTCGTTTTTAACCCGCGCGAAATAACGCGCATCGCCGCCAATACCAAACGTGGTGAATGCGGCAAGAGAGACATTTTCTTCAATAGGCATGGGAAAAGTATATGCTGTTTATCGAAAAAATTGTAGCCGGCGCGTGTATGCGCCGGCTCTCACTCACCTGCCCTTTTTTGCCTTCTTTGGGTCGGAAATGTTGAGTGTGTCGAGAATATTCGAAAGACCCTTATTATCATCACCCTTCAGGGTGTAGATCGCACTTGCTTTGAACATGGAGTCGAACGCTTGGAAACAGAAGTCGGCACCTTCTTCCGTAAACACCACTTTCCAGCCGGTCGACAGTTGGTAGGAAATCATGCCGCTCTCATGCTTGCGCACGATGGGCGGTATATCACCGTTTTCTGATTGGAGCACTAAGTACAATTTTTCCATTCCGGGGAGCATGCGCGCCATGTCTTCCTCCTGAATACAGAACTTCCGTCGCCGTATAGTGCGACCTCTTCAGTAGATACCTCATTCATGAAGTCGTCAATCGTTATTTCTTCCCGTTTTTTCCCAATTCAAGCTGACGCACCTCATCGCGCAGAAGCGCTGCGGTCTCGAAATCTAAGCGATCGGCAGCCGCGTGCATTTCTTCGCGCTTCTGTTTGATGAGTTTTTTCACATCACCTCCTGCCGCCGCCATATCGTGCGCTGCCAAATCACTCACCGCACGCTCGCGCACGCGCTGAATGTCCCCAATGATGTCGTGGATTTTCTTCGCAACCGTCTTAGGTGTGATGTTATGTTCCGTGTTATAGGCGATCTGAATGGCACGACGACGATTCGTTTCATCAATGGCGTACTGCATGGAAGAGGTCGTCGTATCAGCGTAGAGAATGACGCGGCCGAGCACATTACGTGCCGCACGACCGATAGTTTGAATGAGCGATGTCTCGGAGCGAAGGAATCCCTCTTTGTCGGCATCAAGTATTCCCACCAGTTCCACCTCGGGTAAATCGAGGCCCTCACGCAAAAGGTTTACGCCGACGAGCACATCAAATATTCCTTTACGAAATTCGGTCAGGATTTCGATGCGATCAATCGTTTTAATATCACTGTGAATGTAGCGCGACTTCAAGCCCTTCTCGATGAGGAATTGATTTAAATCCTCAGCCATCTTTTTCGTGAGCACCGTCACCAAGGAGCGCCCGCCGCGTTTCGTCACAATCTCGGCCTCAGTTATGAAATCTTTTACCTGCCCCACGTAACCATCACGCGCGATAATCGGGCGAAGTGTAATCTCCGGGTCAATGAGACCGGTCGGACGAATAATCATCTCGATCGGCTTACCACCATGTGCTTCTTCAAAATCAGAAGGTGTCGCAGACGTATAAATCGTTTGCCCTGTTTCTTTGCGGAATTCGTCGAACTTTAAAGGGCGATTATCTACGGCGCTCGGGAGGCGAAAGCCGTGATCAATGAGGGTCATCTTACGCGCACGATCGCCCGCGTACATGGCCCCGATCTGTGGCACGGTCACGTGGCTCTCGTCAATGATGGTGAGAAAATCCGGCGAGCCATCTACTTTGTGGGGAAAATAATTTAAAAGTGAGTACGGCGGCTCTCCCGGCGCTCGACGATCGAAATGTCGCGAGTAGTTTTCGATACCGCTACAAAAACCAAACTCGCGAATCATCGCGATGTCTTGCCGCGTGCGTCGCTTCAAGCGCTCTGCCTCAAGAATCTTTCCCTGTTGTGCAAAGACGGCGAGCTGGTCTTTTAATTCCGCCTCAATATCAGAAAGTGCGGCTTCAAGTACATCCTTTGGTGTCACATAGTGACGTGCAGGAAAAATAAATGCACCAGGAAGTCGCGCCTTTATCTCACGCGTTATGGGATCAATCTCCTCGATGCGCGCAATCTTTCCGCCCGCAAGATCAATGCGATACACGACGCGCTCATTCGCGGGCATCACTTCAACTGCAGAACCCAACGGTCGAAATGATCCGGGCGATAAATCGCCCGGTGTGCGTTCGAAATACATTGAAATGAGGCGACGGGTCAGAGTCGCGCGCGTCATTTCTTCACCCTCCACGAGTTTCAGATTCACCTTCTCGTACTCAACGGGAGAACCAAGACCATAAATACACGAGACCGACGCAACAATGATGACATCCGAGCGTGTAAGAAGCGCCTGCGTCGCCGCGTGACGCAAGCGCTCGATGTCTTCGTTGATCATCGCCTCTTTTTCGATGTAGGTATCGGAAACGGGCACGTAGGCTTCAGGCTGGTAGTAATCGTAATACGAAACAAAATAATGCACAGCGGCATCCGGAAAGAAATCGCGGTACTCTGCCGCAAGCTGGGCGGCGAGGGTCTTGTTGTGCGCAATGACGAGCGCTGCCTTCCCTGTTTTTGCGATGATTTGCGCCATCGTGTAGGTTTTTCCAGATCCAGTGACACCAAGAAGCGTTTGATCGCGCTTCCCCTCTTTAATACCGGTAATGAGCGCCGAAATAGCCTTCGGCTGATCGCCTGCTGGCTCGTATTCAGATTTGAGGGTAAAGACCGACATATCCACAGTGTAGTCACACAACTAACCTTGCGCAAATGCAATATATATAGTATCGTGTCAAGAGGTAACGGAGGGTCTGCAATGTCAAAAGTTGTTGCTCTGAAACAGGCTGCGATAGATCACGGCGTGTACACTCTGGCCGAAATCAACGCAGTTTTCAACAACGAAGATTACCGACGTCTCGCGGCTATTCGCCTCGGGGTTTCGCCTGAGGCGGTCAGAGACATACTCGACAGATACGTGCAGGAACTACGAGCTCTCAAAAAATAGTAACTGAGATGCATCGTAAGATGACAGATGCTTTGGCGACTCATTCGAGTCGCCTTTTCATTTACTCGAGGACGAGTACCGCTACATTCCGCTTCCCACGCTTCAAAAGTGCGATTCCATTCACGAAATCAGATTCTGCAAGCGCGTGCGCCACATCGTCAATTCGATTCCCTGCGAGCATTACTGCTTTATCTTCAATAAATTGTCGTGCTTCTCGCTTCGATGAAGCAAGACCCGTCGAGACGAGCGCATCAATAATTGGCATACCAATTTTTATAGCAGCATTCGGAGCCTCCGACGCAAGAAGTGACCGAACATCGTCGGAAATATCGGCAAGAGCAACGGTACCAAAGAGAGCCCCCGATACTTTCTCCGCACTCTCGGCTGCATTTTCGCCATGGACAAGCGTTGTTACTTCGCGCGCAAGACGCATCTGCGCATGACGCGCCGCTTTATCAGTGCCATGCTCTCTCATGATGTGCCCTATGTCCTCTTTGGAAAGAAGCGTCATTTTATAGAGGAATTCGTCGACAACATCATCGCTCACGTTGAACCAAAATTGGTAGAACTGGTACGGAGATGTTTTTACACTATCGAGCCACACTGCCGCGCCCTCACTTTTTCCAAATTTCTTTCCGGTCGATTTATCAACCAAGAGCGGCCACGAGAATGCATATGCAGCATTTCCTGTGGTGCGGCGGATAAGTTCCACACCAGAGAGAATATTTCCCCACTGATCAGAACCCCCAACTTGTAAGTCGCAGCCGTAGCGTTTATGCAGCTCAAGGTAATCGTATGCCTGAAGGAGCATATACGAAAATTCGGTGTAGGAAATACTTTGATCCGGTGTTTCGAGTCGCGGTCGCACGCTATCGCGCTTAATCATTTCATTGACCGTAAAGTGTTTGCCGACATCGCGGAGGAACTCCATCATGTTGAGCGATTTCAGCCAATCGGCATTGTTGACCATTTCAAACGCCACACCGCCCAAGAGCTGAGAAAACTGTTTTCGCAGAGCTTCACTGTTTTTCTCGACGGTTGCATCGTCAAGAAGGTTGCGCTCCGCGCTTTTACCTCCCGGATCCCCAATCATTCCCGTACCACCTCCCACGATGATGATGAGCTTATGCCCATCCTCGACGAAACGGCGCAAGACCATCAGTCCCTGCAATTGCCCCACGTGCATGGAATCGGCAGTCGGATCCACACCTAAGTACAGCGTACGCTTTGTTCCGTCGGTTATTTCTTCAAGTTTCTCTGAGGAATGCTGATACACATACCCGCGCTCGCGCAGAATTTCGGAAAGCTTCATGTCGGCCAATATAGCACGAAAAATCACCCTGAAACTACGCTCCCCTCCGAAAATCACCGATTTTACGTGTTTCCTCGAGCGTGCGCACACCGTCTTCGTCGATGCCGAAGTGATGCGCGAATTCGTGCCAGATGGTATCGGCGATTACATCGCGCACATCGAGGCCATCTTCCTTGGCAGCGCGGAGTATGGGGACGCGATAGAGCGTTATAGTGTCGGGCATTACGATGCCAATCCCATAGGTTTCGCCGCGCTCAGAGAGCGGAATGCCTTGGTAATATCCAAGCAACGTCTCGTCACCCATGAGTTCTTCGCGCTCTTTCACCTCGCGCGAAGGCTCATCTTCGATCAAGAGGGCGACGTTTTTAATTTTCAAACGCACCCATTCGGGCAAGCGTTCATAGCCCTCAACAGTACATTTCTCAAAATCCTCCAATTCCATCAAATGATTATGCGCTAGGATTCACCAATTCTGCAAATCGCTTTCGCACTTTTTCCACTTTTGGCTCGATAATGAGCTGACAGTACGGAGCCGAAGTGTTCGTTTTGAAATAGTCTTTGTGATAACTCTCGGCCGGATAAAAGGTATCGAGTGGCACGAGCTGCGTCACGACACGTGTTCCGTCGGTAAGAGATTGCTGCACATCATCAATGATTTTCTGTGCGGTGGCACGCTCTTCATCGGTGCCATAAAAAATAACTGACCGATACTGCTCGCCCACATCATTTCCCTGTCTGTTCGGCGTCGTTGGATCGTGCGATCCAAAAAAGACAACATACAAATCTTCAAGCGTAATGATTGCGGGATCATACGTGACGCGAATAACCTCCGCGTGACCTGTATTTCCTTCTGAGACTCGTTCGTATGAGGGATTCGCAATCGAGCCACCCGCATACCCCGGTTCTACTTTAGAAACTCCTTTGAGCATTTGAAACACAGCCTCCGTGCACCAAAAACATCCCCCGCCAAAAACTATGGTTTGCATATCTCAGAATAACATACGACCTGTGCCCAGAGGACACAGGTCGCTTTTAAGCGGACAATTGCTCATACGTAAACACTCCACCTCTCGTCCGCTCAACTAGGGTCACAAGATGACTCGTCTACAAAGAGATAGTCGACCCCCTTCCTTTATTCATCAAAATAGAGAAAGGGGGTGCGAAGCGGCCATTCAACATCTCATCGACATTCAGGTTTTCGGCCGCTTCGCGTGGAGGCTAGTACGTTCGACGTCAATAGACGCGTTCTCGACCTCCCTCAAAAAGCCCTGAGCTCCTTGAGGGAGGTGGCGAGGGTCAGATTGACTTTCGTTTACAATTGGCCTCTCGACCCTCGCCTGGGCACACTCTCATCTTCGTTACCACTCATCTATTCATGCCTGTTGCATAAAAACACACAAAGAAAGACGGCGCAAGGTTTCCCTTGCGCCGCATTTCGGTCAGTTGCACTATCGTCGACAATGTCGAAATCGACCGAAATTTAGTTTACACGCGCCGTCGCAAGCGCAGACCATTCCTTGTGTACATGCTCGACAAACCAGCCGAGGACGCGCCACGACGCAGTGCGCTGAATGTGAATGGGCGTCCACTTCATTGCGCCACTTTCTCCCCTCATGGGCTCCGGATGCTCGCGCCTCACAAGCTCCTTTGCTTCACGCAATTTCACTCCCCACTCGCTTTCAGGACGATAGTTGAATTGCTTCGCAAGGAGCCAGAGCCCTGTACGTGCTTCATTGTGCCAGTTGGCAATTTGGCCTACGCGCTTTCGAGGAAAACGTCCATCGGAAAGAACATGCACACCGAGATACGCCTTGAGCTGCGGCGCCCTTTCAAACAAGCGAATATCTTGTACCGGCTGAATGATGCGCGCGGCAAGAGACGGTCCTACACCGACGATCGGCTCGAAGATCGATTGATAAACCTTGTGCCGCTTCGTCAGTGTCTTTGAAAGCGCATTCAGAGCTTCCTTTTCCTCTCGCTCGAGGTTCGCAAGAATCGCGTTACTTGCCTTGGCAGCATCAAATGCTTTTTCAATGCCACCTTCGGGGAAGATCCCATCGTCGCCCGTGAAGATATTTCCGATCACTCTCTGGTAGAGCCGTTGCTGACATGCAATGCGTGCGAGCATCGTATCCTGCCACGCGCGATACTGTTCGCGCATGAGAATATGATCCGTATCGATGTCGCCCACAGGATAAAAGAATTCGGGCTTCTCGATGATGAGCTTACTGAAGAGAAGTGCATCATCGTCTTTCGACGCTTCACCCCGCACCTCCTTGAGACGAAATGGCGGAATGCGCATAACACGCGCACTTCGCTGTTTTGCAATTCGCGAAGCAGCGTAGGCGAGGTAATCTCCCGAGCCGCCCATTGCCATCGCAATAGTGTCAGCTGGTTGGATGGATTGCACGAGCTCGAATTCTTCGCGCTCGTCTTTAAGATCACGACGCGTAGACTTACCTGCTTCCACAACAACAATCTGTGTCGGCCGCGCCTCCATTTCTGACGTCTGCTTCACGCGATGGCGTATGCCAATGATTCGCATGGTTTCCTCCTAAAGAGCTACTCGCACCGAGTAGTGCGAGGGAGGTCATCGGTTGTATCGTAGACAATGATCTTCTCGACCTCCTTTACGTGCTCAATAAATTAAGCGAATAAAGGAAGTGTCGAGCGGATATCAGCAGAATCGTACACAATGCACAACTCGTCCGCTCGACTGGGGGTCATGGTTCTCTTCGAAATCATGACCATCGTCGACCCCCTTTCTACACTCACACAAATACACAAAGGGAGTGCGAAGCGGCCAGTGATGATGACGTACACATTTCCACTCTCGGCCGCTTCGCGTGGAGGTCATGGCTCGTCTCGTAAACAACCGCATTTTCGACCTCCCTCAAAAAGCCATGAAGCTACTTGAGGGAAGAGGCGAGGGTCAGCACGACAATCGTCAACACGCATTGACTAGACCCTCGCCTGGACACAGTCGTTGAATCGTATACACCTTACCAATCGTGCCCGCAGCATCAAAGCACACTATTCAGACTTTGACAATCCTTCTAAAGAAACTTTGTACATCACAAAAAGAAGTACAGCCGCGGCGAGATACTGACTCCAGTGGAGGGCGACACCGTAGAGGAAGTAATCGATTGCGACAGCGGTCAGAGGGTACGCAAGCTCGACGATAGCGGCAGTACGAACAGGAGTAGTGCGAAGACCTTTGTAATAAATCCAAAGCGCGAACATGCCAGTTGAAAATGCGATCAAAGCGAGGTAGCCGAGCTGTGGAAGCGTAACTGCCGTGAGTGATTCAGTCGCACCGAGGGCAACGACAAAAATAAGTGCAATCGGCACGGTAAGGAGAAAACGAAGTCCCGTAATAAAGGTATTGGAGTGATTCAGAAGCGCATAGCGCGAGAGTGCTGTTGATGATCCCCATGCGATTGCCGCGCCGAGCGCAAAGAGTGCCGCAAACACATGCGCCCCGCCTTCCGAAAAATTCACAACTCCCATTGGAAAGGTAACGAAGTATCCCGACACAAGCGCAAGCGCAGCCCAGCTCATGTAGGCGCGCGATACTTTTTCTTTTAAGACGAGCGCCGCCATAGTAACCGCAAAAATAGGCTGTAATTTCTGAATCAAAAAGACGACGCTAAAGGCAATGAAGTTGACCTTAAGAAGCGCCGTCGTGAAAAAGAGCGTGCCGAGAACTCCCGATAAGAGCGATACAACGCCGAGCGCATACCACTCCTTTTTCTCAAGCACTTCCCCTTTCCATGACGTAATAAGAAACGGCGCGATGATGATGAGCCCAATGAGGTGCTCGAAAAAAACAATGGTTATGGGCGGCAGAGTAAAGAGTGAGCGGCGAAGCATGCCATCGAGCCCCCACAAGACCGCTGCGATGAAAATAAGGAGGGCGCCAGAATTCTTCATTCGGCGAGTATAGCAGAAAAATATAAGAACGAGTTACAAAGAAAGAAGCCTCCACTGAGGAAGGCTTCTCAAGAACTATCCGATCGACACGTTACGTATAGAGTGCTACCGCGCAATCCGAGGTAAAGCCGAAGCCATCCCGAAGTGTGTCGCCTTCACACAAGCTATCTAGCTTGTGATTCCAATAGACATAGCGCACGTACGCAGCGCCTCTTATCTCCCAGTACACGGGTATCGGAAAATAGAGATACCATCCCTCTTTTACCCACTCTGGAACGAGGTGAGGATTTTGCAGCAAGAACTGCATCAAATTGATATTAGGGACTGGCTCAGCCTCTGCTGCTTTAAACAGAGGCGTACCCTGTATTCCCGAATACCCCTCTATTTGGAGTGGTATCTGGAAAATTTTCAATCGCCACGGTTCCCATAGAAGAGTTCCTTGGCGTTTGAACGTCGTTGTATCCCAATCCCATCGATCCGTTTGACACGGCAGTGGATCAGCCGACATCGATACAAAGAATCGCGACTTTTTCTTGAGACTCAGCATCGTACCCCTCTTTCACTCACGTACTACAGGAAGCATAGCTTTAGTAACTACCTATTGAATCGAGAACCTCCCGTGTAGAGTATTCCTGATTGTTATGAAGGAATAATGAAAATCACGTTATTCACTTTTCGGACGCAAAAGCGGAAACAGCTGCGTCTCGTGCGCTGGTTTATTTTCAAGAAAGGCAAACAAGCGCTCGGATACTCCGAAACCAAATGACGGCGGCATTCCATATTCCATAGCACGCACATACTCTTCATCAAGGCGCTGTGCTTCATCGTCTCCCCCATCGCGCAGACTCTGTTGTTCCTCAAAGCGAGCGCGCTGATCAACGGGATCGTTTAATTCAGAGAAGCCTTTACCCACTTCTGAACCAGCAATCAAAATTTGAAAGCGCTCCACCACATCTCTATTGGTATGCGAGCGTTTTGCGAGCGGTTCGAGATATACGGGAATGCCAACGAGAAATGCAGGACCTGTAATTTTCTTTCGAATGATTTTCCACAGATTATCAATAGCGCGGATTTTATTGTCTCCCTTTTCTTTGAGCACGCGCGCTCCGCGCGCTGCATCAAGCGCCTCATCTTCGGTACACGTGAGTGCGTTGATACCAAATTCGTCTTCAATAGCCTTCACAAAATCAATCGTCGACCACTCTGCCTCAAAATCCACGGTGTGTCCGTGAATTTCAAACGTCGAGGTGCCGTAGACTTCCTTTACAATATGGCGGTATAAATCTTGAACGAATTGTTTCCCTTTCTCCATATCGCTATACGCCTCATAGGTCTCGAGCTGCGTGTAGTCTTGCAAGTGCTCACGCGACTGTCCTTCGTTGCGAAAGATCCGCCCGATTTCAAACACTTTCGGAAAGCCTGCAACGAGAAGTCGTTTCAGCCAGAGCTCGAGAGAGATACGCAACGACACATCGATATCGAGTGCATTGTGATGCGTCATGAATGGTCGTGCGTCGGCACCGCCAGGAGACGTTTCAAGAACCGGCGTTTCTGCTTCGTAAAATCCACGATCGAGAAGAAACTCGCGCGTAACTTGCCAGAATTTGGCACGTCGCTCAAACTGCGCGCGCACGTCCGGATTCATGAGAATATCCAAATACCGCTCGCGCAATTTCAACTCCTCGTCTTTGAGACCAAACCACTGATCAGGAATCGGTACGAGCGATTTGGCAAGCATGTGCCACGCAGAGGCAACCAGTGATTTTTCTCCGCGCTTTGTCGTAAACGCCGTACCCGTCGCTTCAATAAAATCCCCTCCGTCCACCGTGTCAGTAAAAAGCTGAAATGAGGTCTCATCAAAGGCGTCTTTCTGTACGACGACCTGCACTTTTCCCGTTCCATCAAACAAATCGAGAAACAGGATACCCCCCTGTCCGCGCTTCGCCATAATGCGCCCTGCGATGGTGATTTCCTTTTTTGCAACCTCCAATTCTTCGAATGTATCGATGAAATCAGCGTTCGAAAGATCTCGTTTTGAATTAACGGGATATGCTTCCACTCCCGCCTCTTTGAGGCGCTCGAGCTTCTTGAGGCGCTCGTCCCGAATAGCATCGTTGCTCATGTTCGGGATAATAACATAAGAGTAGAGTCCTGCTTGTCGCAGGACTCCAGGTTTAACGCACTTTCGATCGCCAGTACACGATAAGAGCAAGAACGAGACACGCGATTCCCGCTAGAGCGGAAACCGTATCGTAAACACCCACTGAACCGATACCGTCGTATGAACGACTATTGAATCGTGCAGTGAGCGCAGTGCCTGCAAAGAGCAATACCATGCCGACAAGAGTGGGATATTTTGTCATTGATACCTCTCTCACTTACGCGAAATTTATTATGCACCATCAATTCATGTATGTCAATTTTGTGATGTACACGATGCATAGGTAGGTATGCCTTTTTCCGTCAGCTCCGCATCATTTCCCCTTCCGCTCAATTCAATTGAGGCATCGGGAGAAAGGTAGCGAATTCCCGTATCAGATCGCGCAAGACGCAACGTAAATTGCCGGCCGTCTGAAAGTGTGATGCCGGCAATATCTCGCTCAAACACTACGTCGATGTACTTTGAATTTGCACAGGAAAAGGTCACCCTATTCTCATCACCAATCGCCGCACCTTGTATATCATTGACACGCGGAGAATCTATTTTTTCGGTGGGAGTCACTTGAGGCTCTGCGGCGATACCCTTTTTCTCTCCAAACTCAAGATAGAGAAAAAGCCCAATAGAAAGAAGGGTGAGTGCAATGCCGATATACAAGCGTGCGTCTGAGAGAGCGTTATTCATGAGTATGAGTGTGGGAATGGGAATGTGTATGTTCCGTTTGCGGAAGAATGCGACCGTAAAGCATTGAAACCGCGACGGCAGTCGTGATAGGAACGGCAAGTACGAGGCCGATGGAGCCGACGAGAATGCGCACAATTTCCGTTGCAAACATTTCGCGATTGATTGTGAGGGCAATATCCACCTCACCCGTTCCGAAGAATAAAAGGAGAAGCGGAAGCGACGCGCCCGCATAGGCAATCGCAAGCGTATTCACAAGAGCTCCTACATGCTCGCGGCCAATGCGCAGTGCTCGCAGGTACACATCGCGTCGCGAATAGTGTTGCCCTGCGCGTGCAATTTCCTCGACAGAGACTGCTTGTCCTATTGCCGCGTCATACAAAACACCAAGAAGACCAATCAGAATTCCTCCAAGGAGAAGTCCTGCAAGATCAATCGCGCCCCGCGTATTCAAATTGAGATACGTTACCTCATCCCCCGTCCATCCCGACAGACCCGTGAAATAAATCGAGAGATAGGCAAGTATTCCCGTGAGTGAAATCGTGAGTATCATGCCGACAACCGCCGCACTCGTCGTTCGATTCACGCCGTGGGTTACGTAGGATCCGATAAGGACGATGAGAGACGCGGCGCCAATAGACACAAAAACCGGGGAATACCCTTTCATAATTCCGGTGAGCATGGCACCGATAAAGACGAAGCTGAGAAGGAGCGCGAGGAGTCCGCGCACCCCCTGCTTACCACCAAAAAAGACAACAGTCGCAATAAAAAGGAGAAGCAATAGCGCAAGTGCGGTTGTGCGCACGCGCTCAACCGGCATGTAGTAATCCGAACCATCGAGCGTACTTGTCGTGTGATTCAGATAAAACGTATCCCCGACGGCGAGCTCAAGAAAATCATTTTCAATGGTGATAATCGCATCTTTCTCGGGACCATCGAGAACTTGAACGGTAATCGTCTGAAGCGTTTGCTCGACATCGGTGCCCTGCACCGTCTCGCGCGTTTCTGAAATTACCTCAAGCACGCGTGCCTTCATCGTAACGACGGTATCCGGCATGAGTTCCTGCGCACTGACAAAAGAAGGCGTGAGAGCCAGTACAAAACCAAAACTCAGTAATCCGAGAGTGCGGTACATATGATTATTTCTGCACACAGGTGGTACAGATTCCAAAAAATTCAAGTGCATGCTCTTCGACGGATGCAAATCGTTTTGCATTGCGAAGTACCGTCGATTCCAAATCACTGAGGTCACATTCGGGCAACTCTTCGATGCTGTTGCAGCGAGTACAGACGAGGTGATGATGATGCGTCATATGTGCGTACTCATACCGAACCGACGCATCTTTAAAGCGAACTTCTCGTGCAAGCCCTGCTTGAACTAAACTCTGCAGCGTGCGATATACGGTCACAATATCAATAGAACCAGTGCGCGCATGGAGTTCTTCTGCCGAAATCGGCGTCATCGTCTTTTCAAGAGTTGTAAGAAGCGCAAGTCTGCCTGGCGTTGCGCGCAGACCTTTTTCTTTCAGTACGACCTTGAGGGATTCCATAACTCGAGAATAGCAGAGAAGGGTGTGTACGCAAACAGCGTGCCTTTTTCAGGCACGCTGTTAACTGCAATTCGCTTGAAACTATCTTACGAAAGGTGCTTGGAAACGAGTTTCGTCATTTCAAACATGCTCACCGTACCCTTGCCACCAAAAACTTTCTTGAGTGCAGGATCAGCGTTAATGTTGCGCTTGTTCTTCGGATCCTGAAGATTTTCCTTTTTGATGTAGACCCACAATTTCTTCACGACCTCCGATCGAGGCATCGGACCCTTCCCGATAACTTC
>JACCDV010380677.1_pt1 | contig 14657 bp, 12 predicted proteins | sample 7446131 | NCBI WGS metagenome assembly JACCDV01 (sample SAMN15323448, study PRJNA562643) | freshwater metagenome | isolation source: river surface water | place: USA:Blue River Watershed | collected 2017-08-17 | reverse complement strand
TTTCAATTTCATGCGAACGGTGGAAGAGCCACGGCCGCCACGTTGGTATTCGGTGCGCAGGACAACCATAGGGTCCTTGCCGTGCATGATGACGTTGCCAACGCGGATTTCTTGTGCGGTTTTCATAAAGATGTCAAAGTGAAATATAAAAAAGGGGCATTCAAGCAGAATCCCCCATTCTAACTTGCTCACAAAGCATCAGGAGCTTGCCCCATTTCTAATGTGATAAGCGCAGTAAATATTTTTCAAAATGAATAACCCAGTCTCAAACCTACGGCGTCACCCGTGCTTTGTGTGAATTGAGTGGATGCCAACCCGGGGGCGTAGTTCAATTCTTGTTTCACACCAGCATGCGTGTATTGCATCACGGTAAAAAGACCTTTTTGCCAGTCATGACGCCAACCGAGAGAGATGCTGTTGTTGTTCAGTCCAAAGTTCTTTACATAGCCATAAGTGATGTTCGCTGAATGGCTATTCAGGTAGGCAGGCTGCTCTTTGTTCAGTACTTGGTAATGCGAATAAGCTACAGAAAAAACATTCACAGCGTTGTGCTGATAGTTCAATTCAAGAACTTTGGAGAGACGATTGCGATCCAAGGTAAAGAAAAATTCTGGGTATGTATCGCCTGGGGTGACATATCCATTGGGGTAGCTAAAGTCTGCATGTTCGATTGATTTCAGGTAGCTCACGCGCAAATTCAGAACCGGACTCAGGTTCGCGCTAATGGCGCTGAAAAACCATCGCGCTTTTTGATCTATTCGTTGTGTGGGGGTTTCTCTGCCAGAAAAATTTCCCTGCTGTTGGTTTTGCAAATAGCTGAGCCGTAGCTCCAATCCGTTATTTAGGTTGATTGCGTTGATGGACATGCCATATTTGTTGTTTTCTACAACGTGAATATTGGGGTCGGCGTATAGATTGAACTCTTGCGTTTCATAGTTAAGCAGCATAGGGCGGTACACGCCAGCAACTGACTGCACTTTGAATGAGCCAAGTTGCGAATTTACATAGGCTTGCAGTCCCGGAGATGATTTGATGGGGGTGCTGTTGCTGCGTACTGTGCAAAACGAATCGTTTTCGCGCATCCAAGGCGCATCCATGTCATGTGTTCGACACCAACTTATTTTGTAGCTTAAAACTCCAGCACGTAAGCCAAATGTTCGGTGTGACCAGTCCATGCTAAGTTCATCGATGCGACTTCCTACCGACTGGTTGTTGTCATAGCGTAGCCTGAAGATTTTGTTATTGGACTTTGCTTCTGCGTTAACCTTGATCCAAGGAGCCGTGCTTTGATAGGTCCGATCTGAATAACTGTCTGCTAGATAGAGTAAATCGTTGTTTTCGTAGTATCCAGCTGGTCCAAGGTTTTTGTGCAGACTCCATGTATCAATACCCATTTGAACTTGATGATTGCGACTGACATCTGCCCAAAAGTCAACAGGATCGGCCTCGTTTTTGGACGCTGTTTGTGCGTGTGTTGGGCTTGTTATCAGTGACGTTAGCCCTATGACCATCAAAAATATGGAGGCCTTGAGCAAACAGTTAAATTGAAAAATTGTCATCACTCTTGCTACCGAACAAGACGCGTCACGAGTTGGTCTGTAGTTTCCCCTGCGAATGTCCCTACTGCTCTTCTTTGAAATCCGATGATTCTTGCTACACCCAATGAGCCAAGAGTCAGCGGTGCAGTCGAGCTCCAAGTCCAATACGAGGTGGTCGCTGGAAACCAAGTTTTGTCGACGATATAGGGCGCTGTCGTGGCTGAGCCGTCATGCAATGTGGCTAACTCGCTGTAGGTTGGAAGCCTCCAAGGTTTTGCATCAGTGGCTGTGCTGATCGGAATGCTTGCCAGAGTTTGAGAGATCTCCGACCAATACAAGCGCGTTTCTGTGCCGCTACATGTTGTCCCATTCCAAGATTTACCGACAACACATCTTTGCCAAACTAAGCCTGTCAGAGTGTCTAGTACCTCTGCATCTTGAGTGGCTGCCACGGCTTCGAATCTATTGATGCCGCCAGCTAGTAGGTAAAGCTGTGGAACATCTAAGTTAATTTGAATCATGTCATCCAGTAATTTGTCATACCCCAGACCAAGATGTGCTGAGTCTGCGCTGAAGTAGTCACTCACGGGATTGCCAGTTATGGCGCTTGTATCTAAACCCCTAGAGACTAAATTTTGATTAAGTAAGTCCCATGCCGTTTGATCTTTGTTTTGTTCGAGGGCGGTTTTCAGTGTGCTCAACGTATCGTTTTCAGATGTGACGGTATATGTTGAGGTAGCTCTTCCTAGCATCGATGAAAGCACAGCACTCGTGAGTGGCGTCAGGTTTGCCACAGTGTTAGCCGATAACTGTTTGGCATAACTTGAATGCATTTGACTTGTACCGTTTCCATCGGTGAATTCAACGCTGATCACGCAAGGTGCAGAGGCGGCATCCACGCGCTTGGAATAAGCACCGTTGATGTCGGTGGTGTCGAAATAGGTGTAAAGACGTGTACCGGTTTCGTTAAGACACTTGAATGTGAGAGGTGCATTCGCAATCGGAGCGCCTGTTGCTGCAGTTCCGCTAATTGTCAAAACTGGGTAAGTTTTTAGACCTGCATTGCTATCTCCGCCACCACAGCCAGCGAGTGCGAAAGTTATAAGCAACGCATGAATGCAGTTCAGTGTCCGAGACGGTGGGTGACTTTGAACGTTTTGCATAAACTTGAACTGCGTTTCTTGGCAAATTAAAAGCAGGGTGCAAATTTTTCGGTAATGACTTCGCTGGATAAATATCCAAACGACGGAAACTGTGTGCTCAAACACATTTGCATTTGTTCCTCGTCAGTGACTGAAAACAGCTGACCTAAAACAATGGAACTTTGGGCGGTTAGTTTCTGAAGTACGTAGGGTTTGAGGTTGAGGGATTTGAGGAGGTTTTTAGAGACAGCGTCCTGTCCTGGCATGAAGCAACCAATCAAAGGCATGTTGCCAATGCGAACATCGGATCCGTTGTAAACATCAATTAAGTCGGAGAGAGTGACGCCTATCGTGTCCATGGAAGACAGCTTGAACTCATCTTGCTCAGCCATGGCCGATACATTGGGCAGGCTTGGTAAATTGCGTGAGCAGTGCCAAATCGCACGGGTTTGGCTTGTATTTTGTGAATGAGCCTGACCCATCAATTGGCACATCAAAATGACCATGGCAATTGAACGGGCTGAAATAGACGCATGTAATGACATGGTTCTATTTTGATGCGCCGTTTGGCGTATTTGTTAACTTAAATAAATTACTTTTTTATTAACAATTCACTATTTAGCCAGCGATTTAAGGGTAAGAAGAGAAAGCTGTGAGGCTAAGTCGGTTTGATCTTGCAATCGCTTAAGAGCAACATGCGTGAATGATTGCCATGTCGCAAGCTCTGTGGGTGCGGTTGAGCTCAAGGTTGTGCTGATGCCGTTCCAAGCGTGATGAAACTCCCGCAGGCTGATAGGTGCTTGTAGCCAGTCGAGGAAAGCTTCTAACTTGACGTGATGTGCATGGTCATCTTGTGGATAGATATGCCAAACGAATGGCTTGGCCGCCCATAGTGCGCGTACCAGCGAGTCCTCGCCGCGTACCATGTTCAAGTCACAAGACCACAGCAGGTGGTCAAACTCAGTTTGGCTGAGATAGGGCAGCGGATGAAGTGACAACTGGCCTTGCACGGCGGAATCGCCTTTCTGCCATGCGCTAGCTTCGCTGATCCAGCCCAAGCTGTGCAGTGCTGCATTTACAGCTGCTTGAGGGCGACCAGGGGCTACAAGTACATCGGTGAGGGTAGGTTGGTTGGCAAGTTGTTGCATCCAAGTGCTGAGCAACGCAGGCTCGTAGCAAAACAAAGACACGCGTTGTGCGTCAACGCGAATTGGCAAGCCCAGTTGTGCCAGCCAAGCCTTTGGATTGAACGCAGCTTGTCGCTCCAGTAAATCAGGCTCGCGCAATAAGCCGCCAGTGGCAGACGTAAAGCCTGGGTAGAAAAACCACTTGGTGCAGCCTTTGGCGGGACCGCTCATCACAGGCGAGGGCAGACCGTGGTAGCGTTCTACAAAATCTTCTGCGCTCAGGTATTCGAGGTTGATCCATGTGACCGGTGGCGATTGGTTAGCCGCAATCGTGCTCTGCACATGTTCAGGCAATTCGCAGCCAAAGGCTTCAATCACCACATCGGCGCAATCGGGGTAGTCGTTGTTGGACGCGGGCCACGCATGCACGGCGACACCTATGCAACCCTGCGGAGCCATCCAAGCCAAAGCCGATGCATCGTCCACCCACAGCCGCACTGTGTGCCCACGTTGCGCAAGATCAGCGCACAGTCGCCAGCACACGCCCAGGTCGCCGTGGTTGTCGACGACGCGACAAAAAATATCCCAACGCAGGCTGGGTGATGAATGGGTATCGGATTTCACGCCTCAGATTGTCCACAATACAGGGATGGAAGAAAAAAACGCACCACGCCACCCGCCCGAGCTGTTAGAGCTGGTGGCCAGCTTGCCTGCGTTGCCCGGCGTGTACCGCTACTTTGATGCACAAGAGCAAGTGCTGTACGTGGGCAAGGCCATCAACCTGAAGAAGCGGGTGAATAGCTATTTCCAAAAAGACCACGGCGGCACACGCATTGGCCATATGGTGAGCAAAATTGTGCGTATGGAAACCACGGTGGTGCGTTCAGAGGCAGAAGCGCTGCTGCTGGAAAACAACCTCATCAAAACGCTCAAGCCCAAGTACAACATCTTGTTTCGTGACGACAAGAGCTACCCGTATTTGAAGATGACGCGTGGCGTGGCAGCCAAGACCGATGAGGCGCCCAAGCTGGGTGCAAATCCATCGCCCCAACAAGTGCCCCGAGTCGTCTACTACCGAGGCGCGGTGGACAAACGCCACGACTACTTCGGCCCATACCCCAGCGTGTGGGCGGTGCGTGAAGCCATTCAGCTCTTGCAAAAAGTGTTCCGCTTGCGCACCTGTGAAGACACGGTGTTCAACAACCGCACACGCCCGTGTTTGCTGTTTCAAATTAAGCGTTGCTCGGGGCCGTGTGTAGGCCTCATCTCGGTGTCCGACTACCAGCGCGATGTGGACAGCGCCATGCGCTTGCTACGCGGTGAAACGCAAGAGGTGATGGGCAGCATCGAAGCGCGGATGATGGCGCATGCCGAGAGGCTGGAGTTTGAACAAGCCGCCGAGCTGCGCAACCAAATGAGTGCACTCTCAAAAGTTCTGCACCAACAAGCGGTGGACACCGTGGGCGATCAAGACGTAGACATCCTCGCCGTCAAAGTTCAAGGTGGCAAAGCTTGTGTCAATTTGGCCATGGTGCGCGGTGGCCGCCACTTGGGTGACCGGCCTTACTTCCCTGTGCATGTGGACGATGCCGAGCCCACGGAAGTGCTGGAAGCTTTTTTGAGCCAGCACTATTTGGATGTGCCTGTGCCGCCTGCGCTCATCACCAGCCACGCGGTGGACAAAGAACTGCTGCAAGCGTTGACCGAACAAACCGGCGTCAAGATCACGGCTGTGCACAACCCACGCGAGCAACGCCGCGTATGGCTAGAAATGGCGCAACAAAACGCAGATATTCAACTGGCCCGCTTGTTGGCTGAAGAGGGCTCGCAACAAGCGCGCACCCGTGCGTTGGTCGATGCGCTCGATTTAGCGCCAGAAGATTTAGAGCAGTTCCGTGTGGAGTGCTTTGACATTTCGCATACCTCGGGCGAGTCCACGCAGGCGTCGTGCGTGGTGTTTCATCACCACAAAATGCAAAGCGCGGAATACCGTCGTTACAACATCGATGGCATCACGGGGGGCGACGACTACGCCGCCATGCGCCAAGTGCTGGTGCGCCGCTACAGCAAACTGGCTGAGGCCGTGCGAGCGGGCGAGGGCAAGCTGCCCGACCTCGTGCTCATTGACGGCGGTAAAGGCCAAGTGTCAATGGCGCGTGAGGTGTTTGAGTCGCTCGGGCTAGACCTCTCTCGCATCGTGGGCGTGGAAAAAGGCGAGGGCCGCAAAGTGGGCCTAGAAGAGTTGGTGTTTGCCGATGGTCGCGAGAAGGTGTACCTCGGCCGTGACTCCGCCGCCTTGATGTTGGTGGCGCAAATTCGCGACGAGGCCCACCGCTTTGCCATCACCGGCATGCGTGCCGCACGCGCCAAAGTGCGCGTGGGTGGCAGCAAGCTAGAAGAAATTCCGGGTGTGGGGCCAAAGAAACGCGCCAAGTTGTTGCAGCGTTTTGGTGGCGCACGCGGTGTGGGCGATGCCAGCGTGGCAGATCTGTGTACCGTGGAAGGTATTTCGGAAGAGTTGGCGCAGACGATTTACAACGCGCTGCGCTAAGTCAACTGCTGGCTGGGTGTTGCATACGTGCACGCAGTCAGCAGTGCCGTTGCAACCCATATGTGGCGTTAGGGTTTAACGACTTCGAGCAAACGGTCTAAGCCACCCTCGTTGATAGCCACCATGGCTTGTTCGCGCACCTTGGGCTTGGCGTGGTACGCCACGGATAAACCAGCTTCGCCCATCATCAGCAAATCGTTCGCGCCATCGCCCATGGCAATGGCTTCGCTTGACTGAATGCCCATTTGCGCGCAGATGTGCAGCAGCATCTTGCGCTTTTCTGCGCCGTCACAAATATCGCCCCAGTCTTGCGTGACCACATCACCGGTGAGGTGACCGTTATCAATCGCCAGCACGTTGCTGCGGGCGTAGTCGATGTTGAGCATCTCGCACACACGGTCTGCGAAGAAGGTAAAGCCACCGCTGACCAGCAACACTTTCATGCCGTGGGCTTTGCAGGTGTCCACCAATGTTTTGGCGCCGGGGTTCAAGCGTAGGCGCTGTTCAAATACCTCGTGAAGGGCGGCTTCGGGTACGCCTTTGAGCAGCGCCACACGGCGGCGCAAGCTGTCTTTGAAATCGGTGATCTCACCGCGCATTGCTGCCTCGGTGATGGCTGCCACCTCGGCCTTGCGGCCTGCTGCATCGGCAATTTCGTCAATGCACTCGATGTTGATGAGCGTCGAGTCCATGTCAAACGCGATGAGTTTGAAGTCTTGGAGTTTCAGGGGGGCGGTGAAGCCTTGGATGGCAAGGCCGGGGGCGAATTCGGTAGCAGACGTCATGCGGGGCATTATCGTGTGTCACTTGGTCCTGTTTCTAGAATGATCTAAAAATGCATTCAAAAGTTTCTACAATGAGCCTTGGTTTGACGCAATACTTTTTCGACTTGCGGTTGATTAGAGGGCATTGATGGATAAGCGAAGCTACAGCGAACGAGACATTTGCACCAAGTGCATCCTTCCTTCTATACAAAACGCGGGCTGGCAGTCGCATGAGTTCCGAGAAGAGGTTTCACTGACAGATGGCCGCGTCATGGTGCGTGGAAAATTAGCTGCGCGTGTCAAAAATCCAGATGCCAAAGGTGGGCCAAAACGTGCTGACTTTGTTTTGTATGCCCGTCCGAATGTGCCTTTAGCTGTTATCGAAGCTAAGCAATCAAAGTTTTCTGTTGGGCATGGCATGCAGCAAGCATTGAACTATGCCGAAATGCTTGATGCACCTTTTGCCATCAGTAGTAATGGCGAGGCTTTTTTATTTCATGACCGTACTGGTCTTACCCAACCTGTTGAGCGAGAGATTTCTCTAGATCAATTTCCTTCCAAAGAAGAGCTTTGGAAAATTTTTCAGCAATGGAAAGGTTTATCGGCCCCAAGTGCTGTCAAGCTGATTGAGCAACCTTATTACACAGACGGAAGTAGCAGGGAACCGCGGTATTACCAGCGTGTTGCAATTAATCGCGCCGTTGAGGCAGTTGCCAAGGGGCAAGATCGTGTGCTTTTGGTCATGGCGACAGGCACTGGCAAAACCTATACCGCGTTCCAAATCATCTGGCGGTTGTGGAAGGCAAAATCCAAGAAACGCATCTTGTTCTTGGCGGATCGCAATATCTTGGTCGATCAAACGATGCAACAAGACTTCGCGCCCTTCGGCGAAGTGATGCACAAAATTACCAATCGTGAGATCAAGAAAAATTACGAGATCTATTTGGCTCTTTATCAAGCGGTGACTGGCAAGGAAGAGTGGAAGCAAATTTACCGGCAGTTTCCATCTGATTTCTTTGACCTCGTCGTGGTGGACGAATGTCATCGTGGCAGTGCAGCAGAAGATTCGGCTTGGCGTGACGTGCTTGAATATTTCAGTGGTGCTACACACCTAGGCCTCACGGCTACGCCAAAAGAATCCAAAGATGTGAGCAACAGCACATACTTTGGCGAGCCCATTTATACCTACTCACTGAAGCAAGGCATTGAAGACGGCTTTTTAGCGCCTTATAAAGTGATTCGCATTTCTACGGATGTCGATGCCGTGGGGTACACGCCTGAGAAAGGCAAGATCGATAAGTTAGGTCAAGAGGTTGAGCAGCGTCACTACAGCACCAAAGACTTTGATCGCACCTTGGTGTTGGAGAAACGCACAAAGCTCGTGGCTAGCAAGGTATGGGAGTATTTGAAAGCTGTTGATCCGATGGCTAAAACAATTGTGTTCTGTGATGACCAAGATCATGCTGAGCGCATGAGGCAGGAATTGGTGAAATTAATCCCAGCGGCCGCCAGTAATCGCCGCTATGTGATGCGCATTACAGGTGATGACAGCGAGGGTAAGAAACCCTTGCGCCCCAACTGCTGGGCGACATTCGCCAGCTCATCGAGCAAGGCCGCCAGCAACTGGCCAGCACTGTCAACAGTGCGCTGACCCTGCTGTATTGGCAAATTGGGCACCGCATTCGCACCGAAGTGCTGGGCAGCGAACGCGCCGCCTATGGCGAGCAAATTGTCTCGGCACTGTCGAGACAACTCGAAGCTGACTACGGGCGCGGATTTTCTGCCAAAAACCTGCGTCACATGCTGCGGTTTGCCGAAGCCATTCCGTCAGAGGAAATTGTCTCCGCAGTGCGGAGACAATTGAGCTGGACGCACATCAAAACGCTCATCTACATTGACGACCCGCTCAAGCGCGACTTCTACCTGCAAATGTGTCAGCAAGAAGGCTGGAGCACCCGCACCCTGCAAGAGCGGCTGGATTCTCAGCTCTTCGAGCGCACCGCCTTGTCCAAGCAGCCCGAGCAGCTACTGCAACAAGAACTGAGCACCCTGCGCCAAACCGGCACCATCACCCCCGCCTGGGTACTGAAAGACCCCTATGTGTTGGACTTTTTGGGCCTGCAAGACCGCTACCTGGAAAAAGACCTCGAAGACGCCATCCTGCGCGAGCTGGAAAACTTTTTGCTGGAGCTGGGCGCGGGCTTTACCTTTGTGGCGCGCCAAAAGCGCATCCAGCTCGACCAAGACGACTTCTACATCGACCTGCTGCTCTATAACCGCCGCTTGAAACGGCTGGTGGTGATTGAGTTGAAGCTGGGCGAATTCAAAGCCGAATACAAAGGCCAAATGGAGCTGTACCTGCGCTGGCTGGCCCAGCACGAGCAAGAGCCTGGCGAGGCACCGCCTTTGGGCATCATTTTGTGCAGCGGCAAAAAGCAAGAGCAAATTGAACTGCTGGAGCTGGATGCCAGCGGCATCCACGTGGCCGAATACCTCACCAGCCTGCCCCCCAAAGAAGTGCTGCAAGCCAAGCTGCACCAGGCCATTGCCACCTCACGCGCCCGCCTTGAAAACCGTGGGGGTAATGTGTGATGGACGCGCAACAATTTTTGGCCGAGTTTGGGCATATCGCGAATGCACCTGGGGGTGTGGCGCGGTTACGGGAATTGATCCTTGATTTGGCAATTAGAGGTGAGTTGCTCACCGCATCCGACCATGCATCTGATGCCCGAACTTTGCTTTCGGAAATTGAAATCTTTCGGGCAGAACTGATTCACGCAGGAAAGATGCGTAGGCCTACGCCTCAGCCGGAGATTCAAGACGCGGAGCTAATTTTTTCGCTGCCGAAAGGCTGGGCCTTTGAGCGTTTGGGTAACGTTTGCGAAATCGTTCGGGGTGTGACTTTCCCTTCATCAAAGAAGCAGACAAGTCGAACCGCTGGTTCCGTGGCCTGCCTACGTACGAGTAATGTGCAGGCAGAGGTTGATTGGAATGATTTGATTTTCATCGACGAGGATTTTGTTGGCAGGGAGGATCAATGGGTGCAAAAGGGTGACACCATGATTTCAATGGCCAACAGCTATGAACTCGTTGGAAAAGTGGCTCTTGTGAGAGAGGTCAGAGAGCCTGCAACCTTTGGCGGGTTTATTGCTGCAGTTCGTCCCCACGTCCTTGAGCCTGATTACCTCTATCTTGTGCTGCGAAGCCCATACATGCAGGCGAGCATGCGCCGCACAGCAAGCCAGACCACCAACATTGCAAACATCTCACTTGGAGGCATGCGGCCGATACCAACGCCGATTCCACCGAAGGAAGAGCAATCCCGCATCGTCACCAAAGTCGATGAACTCATGGCTTTGTGCGACAAACTGGAAGCACAACAGCAAGCCCGTCGCAAACTGCAAAACGCCCTGCGTCAGTCCACCCTGCAAGCGGTTCCATTTCTTCGATCACAGAACGTATGGAACGACGGCCTGCGCTTAGACGATGTTGCCTGCATTACCCCCGAAGAGCACAATCGCATGTCCGGAACCGCGGTATTAGGTAAAGATATTTTGCTAAATATCACGGGGGCCTCATTGGGGCGTTGCACACTTGTTCCTTCAGAATTTGGTGAAGCAAATGTCAGTCAACACGTAACGATTATTCGCCTGACTGATCCTCAAGTGCGCGAGTATCTTCATCTTTGTATTTTGTCGCCCTACACCCAATCCATGATTTGGGGACGCCAAGTTGGGATGGCTCGGGAGGGGTTAAGTAAGAAGGTTTTGGAACAATTCGAAATTCCATTGCCTCCTATTGACGAGCAGCAACGAATAGTTGCTCGCGTGGCCGAGTTGATGCGTTTCTGCGACGTTATGGAGCAACAGCTGAATCGATCACTGCAGATCGCAGAGAAATTGGCTTTTGCATCCGTGGCAAACCTTACTGGCATCTCCATCGAACAAGAAGAGGAACCCATGAAAGCCCCGCAAACTGAATTGATTGCGCTGCTACGGTCAGGGACAGCCCCAGACATCAAAGCGCAAGCACCGCTGGCCATCATCCTGGCCCGTCACAACGGCGAGATGAGCGCCAAAGATTTGTGGCAACGCTTTGGGGGTGAGATTGATGCCTTTTACGCGCAACTAAAAACCGAGGTGGCGCGCGGTTGGATTCTGGAGCCTGGGCCTGCTGAGATGCGAACAATGCAAGCCGATAAGGTGAGTGCCTGATATGCAGCTACTGCGGATCTGCATTCCGTTTTATCGTAATCTGCGTGATCTCGATATTGTTTTTGAGACGCACTTGCAGCCGAGCGTTGGTGGGTCAGGGGATTCACTGCCAATACCCATCCGAAGTCATGCACTGATTGGCCAGAACGGCACTGGCAAGTCCAACCTGATTGAAGCACTGATCACCATCTTTCGCGATATCGATTTAGACCGTGAGGCAGCCTTTGATTACACGCTGGCGTACAGCATTCGCGGCCATGTGGTTCGCATTGAGGCCGACACCGCCAAGCAGAAGCGTCCCTATGTGTGGGTGGATAGCAAAGCCGAGTCGCAAGGCTATTTGTTGAAAAACCGCGAGTTGCTTCCTGCGCACATTTTTGCCTACTACTCTGGCCGTAACGAACGCATCGAAGCTTTGTTTCAGGAGCACCAACGCCGCTTCAACCAGCGCCAGGAAATCACCACAGATGAGGTACTTTCCGAACAACTTCTGGAGAACTTTACTGGCTCGGATGCGGATATTCGAGCCATTGAAGAAGCGAAGCGTCGCCGTGAAACGCGACTGAAACAAGCAGGTGATGATCGCTTGCGCCGCTTGTTTTACTGCCGTGGTGGGCACAGCCAACTGGTACTGCTAGCGTGTTTGTTGTCCGACGATCCGGTGTTTCAAAAGGTCTTGAAACAATTGCACATTGAGTCGCTGGAATCTGCCTTATTCGTACTGAAAGAGCCGCATCGACTGCGCGAAAAGCGACGCAGCGGCAAGTTTGACGAGCAGGAGTTGAATGAAGGGGATCCGCGCTTCTGGTATGCCCGTGGCAATGTGGTCAGTGAGTTTTTGGACAAGCTTTGGCAGGTGTCTTGGGCTCCTATTGAGCAGGAAGCAACCAAGCAGATTGACTTTCGCGGCCGCGCCGAAAAGCAAAAGCAGTTGTACTTGTTCGTGCCGAGTCAGAGCAAGCTGAAACAATTGGGTGAGCTGGTTGGTAGCACCGACAGCTTTTTCCGATACGCCGAAGGTGCTTACATTGGTGACTTGATTGACGAGGTGCGCATCACCGTCAAAAAACGCGACGAACATGGTGGCAAGGTGAGTTTTACGCATCTTTCCGAGGGCGAGCTGCAAATGCTCACCGTGCTGGGCTTGATGCGCATCACCCGCGAAGACCACTGCCTATTTCTGCTTGATGAGCCAGATACCCACCTGAACCCGATCTGGAAGCTGCGTTACTTTGACGATATTGAAGGCGTTTTGGAGCAAAAGTCAGATTTCACTCTTTCTGGGAACTTGGTTCTGGACTCGTCTACCTACCAAGTGCAATCCCAAGTTTTGATTACCACCCATGACCCGATGATGGTGGGTAGCCTCAAGCGCGAACAAGTACACATTCTGCGACGCGAGGGCAATCGCACATTGGTCGATGTGCCTGACGAGCATCCGCAGGGTATGGGTGTAACAGGTTTGCTCAAAAGTGATCTGTTTGGTTTGTCCTCCACGCTGGACGTTGAAACCGAGCGGCGCTTGTTTCGGCGCAATGAGTTGTTTGTTACATCGCCGCGCACAGCTGAGCAGGATGCAGAGTTGAGTCGCTTGTCTGCTGAGTTGGCTGACTTGGGCTTTTCGACTGCCGACTTCCGTGATCCAGATTACGCAATGTTTGTACGAAAAATGGCACAACACCGCCGGTTCCGCAAATCCGTTTTAACACCCGAGGAACAGTTAGAACAGGAAGCTATCGCTGATTCCATCATTGACGAAATCCTACGTGAGGAGACTGGTCAGTGATTTGGATTGATTTTGAGAACAAGCTTCCCACCGATGCCGACATCCCGAAATGGGACCCGTGGACGCAAGCGCAATGGGATGCCTGGCTGGCGAAATCTGCTAGGTTGGTGAACGATTTGGCAGCCCTAGAAGAAGCTGGAAAGCGTGATGAACGAAATGCGTTGATTGATGCCAATAGCGCTCATTGGGGAGCCTTGAAGGAATGGCTGCTAGCTTTGTCATCGGGTAAATGCTGGTTCTCGGAGGTGCGCGAGCTTTACTCCCACTACGACGTAGAGCACTTCCGCCCCAAGAAAGAGGCCAAGGCCCTTGATGCCAGTCAGCGAGATGGCTATTGGTGGCTAGCTTTTGATTACATGAATTTTCGTGTGTGCGGCAATGTGGGGAATCGCAAAAAAGGCGGGTGGTTTCCGCTCAAAGATGGCTCGCTATGCTCGTCCTACGCAGCGCCGTGCGAGGAATCTGAAACACGTTATCTGCTTGACCCGGTTGACGATGACGATGTTGCGCTGATTGCCTTCGACGAAGAAGGAAAAGTTATTCCGATGCCAGGCTGCTCAGCCTGGGAGCAAGAGCGCGTAATGGAAACTGTGAAGCGGCTTAAACTCAATGAGCATGTACCGTTGGCAGAGGCACGCCGTAAGGTATGGCAGCAAGTTGATCGATTAATCGAAGAATTTGCAAAGGCAAAATCTCGATGTGGTGTCGGTAACAACCCAGCGGCCAAAGCGAAGTTGACTGAGGTCAGGGCACGCGTTCGTGAGATGACCAGTCCTACTGCTGAACTATCGGCGGTCGCACGTTGGTGTTTGCTTGTGCGCAACGATAAGCAACTATCAAGGCTACTTGCCTAGAGATTTGATGGATCTTCTACTTTGAAGAGTGCTGACTCTAATTTTTTAAATATATCTGATCCGACCAAGTAGCCAACCAATAAGGCTTGAACGCCACAAAGATGGCGCACATCATGCCTGTGATGAACGCGTCGCCCCAGGCCATGAGCCAAAACGCGATGACGGACAAGCCGTTGCTCACATTGGGTAGTTCGTGGCCTGTCCACTGGGCCAAGAGGCTGGCCGCAAAGATGCACAGCACCGAGCCCAAAAAGCCTCGGCCCAGCACATACACAAACGGGTGGTGCGTCACCCAGCGGCGCAACGCTGCGCCTAGCAGCAGCGCAAAGGTGGCGGGCAGCAAGCCTTGCCAAACGATCAGGGCGGTCGCGGTGTCTACCGAGGTGGCCGATATCAAGGTGGTGGTGATGCCCACCGCCACGAGGGCCAGCACAGCCAAAGGCCAACCCAGCATGAGCGTGACCAGTGGCGCACCAGACCAATGCAGCTGCAACGGCATGTGGTGCAAGCTGGGCAGCGCCCATAGCCATGGCAGCAGCACCAAAGTGGCTAGCAAGGGCGTGAGCAGCTCAGTGCCCGCCAGCATGCGCCAAGGCTTGAGCCACAGCGATGCACACAGGCAAGCCAGGATGACGGCGATTTCAAAGTCCATGGTTAAGACTGAGCCTCTGCCGCCTTAGC
>JACCDV010725636.1_pt1 | contig 14664 bp, 12 predicted proteins | sample 7446131 | NCBI WGS metagenome assembly JACCDV01 (sample SAMN15323448, study PRJNA562643) | freshwater metagenome | isolation source: river surface water | place: USA:Blue River Watershed | collected 2017-08-17 | reverse complement strand
TCATGCTCATTGACTTTCTAGATTGATCATTTGTACTAGATTAACTCATTTTGCTGAGCTCTTCGAAACTAACCGATTTGTCGGCTACTTTCGCAAGGCCGCAAATGTGCTTCACCACGTTCTCCTCAAGAACCACGGCTTCGACCTCCTTGAGGCGGCTCGGATCACTGTAATACCAGCGCACCACCTCTTTGGGATCTTCATAAGTTGCAGCAGTCTCTTCGATCGACGCTTTAATTTGATCAGGGGTCGCGGTTAAGTTATGAAGCTTGACAAGATCCGACAGAATCAATCCAAGACGCACGCGCTTGTCAGCCTGCTCAGCAAACATCTCGGCAGGAATCGGCGCATCCTTTGCATTGGGGATGCCGCGTTGCATCAGGTCCTGACGCGCGCCTTCTACTAAGCGTTCTTGCTCGCTGGTAATTAGTGATTTGGGCACATCGAGTTGACATTGCTTGATTAACACCTCCATGACCTGATTCTTAAGGAGAGCCTCGCTGCGCCGCTTCACCTCACGCTCCATATTGGCCTTAATCTCACTGCGCATCTTCTCGACGCCACCTTCGGTAATCCCAAGGGATTTGGCAAACTCATCGTCAACAGGAGGTAAATGAGGCCAGGCGACATCCTTGATGGTGATTGTGAACTGAGCTGTTTTACCTGCCACTTCTTTACCATGGTATTCCGCTGGGAAGCTTAAAGGGAAGGTTTTGCTCTCGCCCTTTTTAAGACCTAAGGCTGCGGCCTCAAACTCGGGCAACATCTGACCGGCACCGATTACGAATTTGAAGTCGTCAGCTTTGCCGCCTGCAAACTCCACACCATCAATCGTGCCCACAAAATCAAGGGTGACTTGATCATCTTTTTGGACACTCGTGTCAGCACCGCCGTCACCATGCTCGCCTGCCTCACCACGCGAGTGGTAATGCACGCGCTGTTTACGCAACACATCCAATGCGCGATCGATTTCTGGATCGTTCACATCGGTGGTGTAGCGGGTTAATTCGGAGCCACTGAAGTCCCCAATCTTCACTTCGGGCAAGACCTCAAAGAAAGCGTCGAAGACCACTTCGTCTGCACCAATCTCACTTTTGGGTTCTAAGCGGGGCTGGCTAGCTAATTTGATTCCTTCTTTTTTGCTGACCTCATAAAAGAGTTGCGAGGCTTTGTCGTACTGAACCTCAAAATCTACTTGCAGGCCATACTGCTGCTCCACCATTTTCTTGGGCACCTTACCTGGACGAAAGCCAGGCATCTTCATGGATTTACCAATCTTATTTAAACGTGCTTCGCGTGCTTGGTTCACATCAGCACGATTAAATTGGAGAGTAATTTTGCGGTCTAAGCTACCTAAGTTTTCGATTTGCACTGCAGCCTCTTTAATGAAGGTTAGATGTGAAGACTAAGCCAAGCAGCCGTGTGGTGCGAGGAGGGGGACTCGAACCCCCACACCATTTCTGGCGTCAGGACCTAAACCTGGTGCGTCTACCAATTTCGCCATCCTCGCTATTTCAGCGATGCAGACACGAACCGGCTCAGAATTCACGTAAAAGGTAGATTCTACAATGCCTTATAGAGGAGAGCCACGGCGTGGACTGCGATTCCCTCACCCCGACCCAGATGGCCTAGGGATTCATTGGTTTTGGCTTTCAAATTAATGTGGCTATCAGTCACCTTCAGGTCACTCGCAATGTGGCGCACCATCTCCGGAATATACGGAGCTAATTTTGGTTTTTGACAGATGACAGTAGCATCGACATTGCCAACCTGATACCCCACAGCTTGGACCTTTTGTAAGGCTGCTCGCAGTAGCACTCGGCTATCCATGTCTTTGAAGCGCGCATCGTCATCGGGGAACATTTGCCCAATGTCATGCAGACCAGCGGCACCCAAGAGTGCATCGGTAATGGCGTGCAGGAGTGCGTCAGCATCCGAGTGGCCAAGTAGACCCTTTTCATAGGGAATGGTTACTCCCCCCAGAATCAATTTGCGATCGGGTACCAGAGCATGAATGTCATACCCCTGCCCGATCCGAAATGGAATGCTGCTTGTCATGGCACTATTTTACCGACGCTCACTGAGTACTAGCTCCATCAACTCCCAATCTGCAGGATGGGTTACCTTGAAGTTCCGGGTAGCACCCTCGACCAAAAGAGGTTGCCCACCTAAGCGCTCAATCGCGCTCGCTTCATCGGTAATATTGGCCCCCGCTTCAATGGCCTGACTTAATGCGTCATGGAGCACTTTGAGAGGAAACATCTGTGGGGTTTGTGCTTGCCACAGATGCGAGCGATCAATCGTCGTCTTGGCACGCATCGCATCGTGCGTGGTCTCTTTCATCGTATCGGCAACCGGCATTGCTAAGAGACCACCGGATTGCAATGTCTGATGGTGACTCTCAGTTTGCTCTTGAGCTTTGACTAAAGTGATGAGCCTGGCAATCAATTCAGGGGTGATTCCTGGGCGGGCTGCATCGTGCACTAATACCCAATCCTGCGGATCAACTCCTAGATCAAGCATTGCCGCAAGTGTATTTAAGACCGTTTGCTGCCGAGTGGGGCCACCTGTTTCCAGGAATTCAAAGCGTTTAACCGGATGAGGGTAACGTGATTTAAGGTCATGAATCAAAGAGTTTGAGCCAGGACTCATGCCGATCCAGACCGAGTTCACCTTAGGGCAGGCAAAGAAAGCATCCAAGGCATAAAGCAACATGGGCTTACCTGCCAAATGCCGAAACTGTTTAGGCTGATCGCCACCCAAGCGTACGCCCATGCCCGCAGAGGGCAATACGGCATGGCAAGGTTTAGTTAGTGTTGCCATGGCAGGTTCAGAATGGGATACATACCTGATTCTATAATGCTTCTAGATGTCGGATGCTGTCAATCCAGCGGCAGCGCCAAGGCCTGCTGCTTTACTTACACCCCCTATTCCCGTGCTACGGGCGGGGCAGCGCTTTACCTTCGATTCCATTGTTGGCTCAGCCGATGCCGCGCTTCTCGCACAAATGGCAGGCGCCTATCGCAGCAATTACAGCCAGTTTGTGGTGCTCTGCGCCAATGCGACCGATGCCCAGCGCTTACTGGAGGAGATTCCGAGCTTTGCTCCGCAATTGCGCATTCGCTTACTGCCAGATTGGGAGATCCTGCCCTACGATCATTTCTCACCGCATCAAGATTTAATCTCCGAACGCTTGGCCACTCTCTATGAAATGCAAAACGGCACGTGCGATCTGATCCTAATGCCAGTGACCACCGCATTGCAGCGGCTTGCCCCACCCGCATTTTTATCCGCTCATACTTTTTTCTTTTGCCAAGGCGAGCGCTTAAATGAAGAGGCTCTACGTTTGCAATTGCAACAGGCAGGTTACGATCCCGTTAGTGCAGTGATGCGCCCTGGCGAGTACAGCATTCGGGGTGGCTTAATTGATCTGTTCCCAATGGGGTCTTCCCTACCCTATCGCCTCGATCTCTTTGGCGATGAGATTGAACATATCCGTGCTTTCGATCCAGATACGCAACGCAGCTTGTATCCAGTGAAAGAAATCCGTTTATTGCCTGGTCATGAGTTTCCGTTTGATGAGGCCTCACGCACTGCCTTTCGAGGGCGCTGGCGCGAGTATTTTGAGGGAGACCCAACTCGCTGCTCAATCTACAAGGATGTAAGTACTGGAATTCCGACGGCGGGGATTGAGTCTTACCTGCCGCTGTTTTTTGATGAGACCGCCACCGTCTTTGATTACTTTGTGCGCAGCGATCAAGAGGATAGTCGCAGCGACATTTGTCTTGGCTATGTGGGTGATATTGAAACCAGTATCACGCAGTTCTGGAAAGATACCGAGCAACGCTATGCTTTTCTAAAGCACGATCTCGAGCGTCCTGTTCTAAAGCCTCAGGATTTGTTCTTGAGCTTAGAGCAGTTTTATACGATTGCGAAGTCCTATCCGCGCTTTGTGCTCCAAACGCAAGCCGAATTGGAATCAACGACGGAACCTGTCTTTACCCAATTACCAGATGTCGCCATTCATCGACGCGATGCCGATCCCCTCAAGCGCTTGCGGCAATTAGTTTCTCAAAATGAATGGCGCATCCTAATTTGTGCAGAGAGTGCAGGACGACTCGAGTCAATTCGGCAACTCATTGAAGAGAGTAATTTAGGGTCTTCTAAAGATGCAGCGTTTGCTTTACACCCACAGGGTGTAAACACCATCGCTGATTTTGTAAAAGGTGATGAGCGCTTTGGGTGTTGCGTATCTCCCCTCTTTAATGGCTTTGTATGGCAACCCCAGCAATTACTCATCATTACGGAGGCTGAGCTCTTCACGCAAACGGCGCGTCAGCGTCGGGGTAAGGAAACCAGCAATACCGATCCCGATACCCTCTTTAGGGATTTATCCGAGCTCAAGGTCGGCGACCCTGTGGTTCATGTCGAACATGGCATTGGTCGTTACCAGGGCTTGGTATTACTCAATATGGCGGGTCCTAAAGAAGCACCCGCCTTCGAGGAATTTTTGCATCTCATCTACGCGCACGATGCAACCTTGTATGTGCCAGTCCAACAACTGCATCAGGTCACGCGCTATGCGGGGGCCGATCCGGATTCAGCGCCCTTGCATCAATTGGGCTCTGGTCAGTGGGATAAAGCCAAGCGCAAGGCTGCTCAGCAAATACGAGATACGGCAGCAGAGCTTCTCAATCTCTATGCCGCACGAGCAATCCGCAAAGGTCATGCCTTCGAGTTCTCGGCACATGACTATGCCGCGTTTGCAGAGAGCTTTGGCTTTGAAGAAACGCCGGACCAAGCGAATGCGATTGCTGCAGTGATTGGCGATATGACTAGCGGCAAGCCGATGGATCGCTTGGTTTGTGGCGATGTGGGTTTTGGTAAAACCGAGGTGGCACTTCGCGCTAGCTTTGTGGCGGTGATGGGTGGTAAACAAGTGGCGATTCTGGCACCCACTACCCTACTGGCTGAGCAACACGCTGCCACCTGGAAAGATCGTTTTGCCGCCTGGCCAGTTCGGATTGTGGAGCTCTCACGTTTTAAGACTGCTAAAGAGATCAGTGCGGCATTAGCTGCGATTGCTGCCGGTGAGGCTGATATTGTGATTGGTACCCATAAGCTGCTCTCCAAAGAGACGCAATTTGCGCGCCTTGGTTTGGTAATTGTTGATGAAGAACATCGCTTTGGTGTGCGTCAGAAGGATGCCTTGAAGGCATTGCGTGCAGAGGTGGATATCCTCACACTCACTGCCACTCCAATACCGCGCACTTTAGGTATGGCGCTCGAGGGCTTGCGAGAGTTCTCGGTGATTGCCACTGCTCCTCAGAAACGTCTAGCCATTAAGACCTTTGTGCGACGTGAGAGTGATGGTGTGATTCGGGAAGCGGTCTTACGCGAGATCAAACGTGGTGGTCAGGTGTACTTCTTACACAACGAGGTGGAGACCATCCAGAATCGCAAGCAAGCCTTACAGATGCTGTTACCCGAAGCCCGAATTACCGTGGCGCATGGCCAAATGCACGAACGCGAGCTTGAAGCCGTGATGCGAGATTTTGTCACGCAGCGCAGTAATGTCTTGCTGTGTACCACCATCATTGAAACCGGGATTGACGTACCAACCGCCAATACCATCATCATGCATCGCGCTGATAAGTTTGGTTTGGCGCAGCTCCACCAATTGCGCGGTCGCGTAGGTCGCTCGCATCACCAAGCCTATGCCTATCTTTTAGTGCCTGACCCAGATGCCCTAACGAAGCAAGCGCGTTTACGCCTAGACGCGATCGTGGCGATGGAAGAACTCGGTTCTGGTTTTTATCTTGCTATGCACGATTTAGAGATCCGTGGGGCTGGTGAGGTGTTGGGTGATAAGCAATCGGGTGAGATTCATGAAATTGGCTTTCAGCTGTATACCGAGATGCTCAATCGCGCAGTCAAGTCCTTACGCAGTGGTAAGGAGCCCGACCTACTCTCACCCATGCAAGCGGTGACCGATGTTAATTTAGGGGCACCCGCTCTCCTGCCTGCGGATTATTGTCCCGATGTGCATGAACGCCTATCGCTCTACAAACGCTTTGCCAGCTGTGAAGCCTTTGATGAGTTGAGCCAGTTGCGTGAAGAACTCGTCGATCGCTTTGGTAACTTACCTGATCCTGCCAAAGCCTTTTACGAGACCCATCGGCTACGCCTTGAAATGGTTCTCTACGGCATTCAGAAAATGGATGCGAGTTCAAATGGCATTCAGGTAAGTTTTATTGCACACCCCCCATTGGATCCCGTGAAATTGATTCGTTTGGTGCAATCCAACCCTCAGGTGCAACTCAATGGCCAAGATCGCATTAAATACTTACCTACTAAGGGGTCCTCGTTTGATCAGCTTGAGCAGCGCATCGAAGCGATTCGACAGCTCATGAAACTCTTAAGTACGGCTCTGGTGGCCTCGGCACATCCTCTACCAACTCCTGCGCTCTCATCGATCGCTTAGGCATAATTGATTTATGGTGTCTTCATCAACTCACCCCTTCCCCAGTTTGCAGATCTTAGGATCAAAGGCGACTGATCCCCAACTCGTTTCAGGCTTAGAACGCGCTATGCAAACCCTGGGGATTGATTTTCAGCATACTGCGGGGAGATTTTTATTAATGCGCGAGATTGAAGCATTCGAACGCAATGGTCTGCGCCAGTATTGTGCAGAGCGTGGTTGTGATTTGGCCATTCTACCTACTGGCTTTAATCCAAGCACACTGAAAGTCTTGGCCATGGATATGGACTCGACCTTAATCAATATTGAGTGCATTGATGAAATTGCTGACTTTACTGGCAAGAAAGCAGCGGTCGCAGAAATTACTGCAGCCACGATGCGTGGCGAGATCCCAAACTTTGCCGAGAGCTTGCGTCGCCGTGTTGCCCTATTAGAGGGTGCGTCCATCTCGGCTTTGCATTCGGTCTATGAGGAACGCTTACAACTCAATCCCGGAGCCGAGCTCTTGATCAGCGGTGCGCATGAACGTGATATGCACACCCTACTGGTTTCGGGTGGATTCACATTCTTTACCGATCGCATGCAAGAACGCCTTGCCTTGTGCGAGACGCACTCCAATCAGCTAGAGATTGTGAATGATCGACTCACCGGTAAGGTCTTAGGTGAGATTGTGGATGGAGCGGCCAAGAATCGGTTTGTGGAAGCGGCGTGTGCACACTTTGATCTCGATAAGCGCGCTGCAATTGTGATTGGTGATGGCGCCAATGATCTATTGATGATGGCCGACTGCGGTTTGAGCGTCGCCTATCGCGCCAAGGCGATTGTTAAAGAAAAAGCCGACGTCGCTTTAGACAACGTCGGCTTGGATGCAGTCCTCGAACTGCTCTAAGGCTTAGAGTCGCTCAAATACCGCGGCAATGCCTTGACCGCCACCAATACACATGGTGACTAAGCAGTATTTACCGTTGGTGCGATGCAATTCATAAATGGCTTTAGTGGCGATCGCAGCACCGGTGCAACCTACCGGATGACCAAGGGCAACTGCACCACCGTTCACATTGGTCTTTGCTGGGTCCAAACCTAATCCCTTGGTGACAGCAATTGCCTGAGCAGCAAAGGCTTCATTGGACTCAATCACATCCATCTTGTCTAGAGTCAATCCAGCGCGTTGCAAAGCAATCTTGGTTGCGGGAATGGGGCCCTCACCCATGATGTGATTGGGTACACCAGCGACTGCATAAGAGACCAAACGTGCGATTGGCTTTTGTCCAGCTTTGGCAGCCACATCAGCCGCAGCCAAGACCATGAAGGCAGCACCATCGTTAACACCCGATGCATTTCCTGCGGTGACTGTGCCACCCTCTTTTTTGAAGGCAGGCTTCATCTTCGCTAAGGTCTCCATGGTGGTATCCGGTTTGCAATGCTCATCGGTATCAAACACCACATCACCCTTTCGGGTCTTTAATGTAATCGGTACGATTTGGGATTTAAAGCGACCCTCTTTAATCGCTATTGCTGCACGGCGATGGGATTCAACAGCAAAGGCATCTTGATCCTCGCGTGTAATCTTCCATTTCTCAGCCAAGTTCTCGGCAGTGATGCCCATATGACCCACACCAAAAGGATCTGTGAGAACGGCGACCATCAGGTCAATCATTTTGGTATCGCCCATGCGTGCACCATTGCGCATTGCAGTGGCTCCATACATTGCACGCGACATCACTTCAACGCCACCGCCCACACCATAGTCATAATCATTGAGCATGATGCCTTGCGCAGTGGTCACAATCGCTTGCAATCCAGAACTGCACAAACGATTCACTGCCATCGCGACCGAATCCATCGGTAGTCCCGCTTGGATTGCTGCTACACGTGATACATAAGCGTAGCGTGAGTCAGTTGGCATAGTATTACCGACCGTCACATAATTAATCTTGGCAGGATCGGCGCCAGAACGGGCAACGGCTTCTTTCATCACCACACCAGCCAACTCTGATGGCTCCATGCCACTGAGACTGCCGCCATAACTACCGATTGCAGAACGCGCTGCACTTAAGACCACGACTTCACGACTCATCATTGTTCCCTTCTTTACAGATTAGCCCAATAGCTAGTTTTAGCTCATTATCTACACTTGCACAATCAGATCATGCCCTTGCGTATCAAGGACGGTTGCCTTTACAAACTCCCCAACCCGATACCGCTTGGAGGGCTTGCTAGGCGGCAAAATTTTGACAATCCCATCAATTTCTGGGGCGTCGGCCGCACTCCGACCAATCCCACCCTCTGGGGTCACATGATCAACCAATACCCGAATGCGTTGGTCTACTAATCGCCGTAAGCGCCGGCTCGATTGCTCCTCAGCAAGCGCCATAAAGCGAGAGCGCCGCTCCTCGCGAATGGGCTCTGGGACGGGGTTGTCGAGCGCATTCGCAGTAGCACCCTCCACCGGTGAATAAGCAAAACATCCGGCTCGATCGATTTGCGCCTCTTCCATAAATTGCAATAAGGCTGAAAACTCCTCTTCGGTCTCCCCGGGAAATCCAGCAATAAAGGTACTGCGGATCACCAGGTCAGGACAAATCGCACGCCATGACTGGATTCGGTCCAGATTTTTTTCACCACTGGCGGGTCGCTTCATGCGCTTGAGGACATCTGGGTGTGCATGCTGAAATGGAATATCAAGATACGGTAAGAGTCCAAATCCCGTGTCCTTGAATTGAGCCATGATCGGCAAAATCTGATCAACATGCGGATAGGGGTACACGTAATGCATCCGCACCCAGGCTTGATGCGATATGGCGAGCTCATGAAGTGCAAGTGCCAAATCGTAAAGACGGGTCTTAATGGGTTTGCCATCCCAAAAGCCGGTGCGGTACTGAATATCCACACCATAGGCACTCGTGTCTTGCGAAACCACCAAGAGCTCTTTAACTCCCGACTCAAAAAGTTTTTGTGCTTCTTGCAACACATCGCCGATGGGACGCGATATCAAATCGCCTCGCATGCTTGGAATGATGCAAAAGCTGCAACGATGATTACAACCCTCTGAAATTTTTAGGTAAGCGTAATGCTTTGGCGTTAGTTTGATCCCTGCCGGAGGCACAAGATCCAAAAATGGGTCATGCGGTTTGGGTAAATGGGTATGTACGGCTTGCAAGACTTCAGCGGTTGCATGTGGTCCAGTTACCGCTAATACTTTGGGATGGATGCTAGTAATTAGATCGCTACCATCGGCATTTTTCTTGGCGCCTAGGCAACCGGTCACGATCACCTTGCCGTTCTCGGTGAGGGCTTCTCCAATCGCAGACAGACTTTCCTCCACTGCAGAGTCAATAAAGCCGCAGGTGTTGACGATCACCAGATCGGCCCCAGCATAGTCTTTTGCGGTCTCATAACCTTCGGCACTTAACTGCGTCAAGATGAGCTCAGAATCCACCAATGCTTTGGGACACCCCAATGAAACAAATCCTACTTTTGCAACCACGAATAATGCCCGATCTTAATGATGTAATGAAAGTCTCTAAGCTCCGTGTTTAGGAGTTGGAATCCGATGCGTCAGATTTGCCTTTGAATGGGAAGCCAGTAAAAAGTTGGTTCGAGCCTTGCATTTGTTCCTGCATTTTTAGGAATAAGTCCTTGCTCTGATCCATATAATTGGTCATCAAATTTTGCATAAAAGGATTTTGCAAGTTCATCATTTGGGTCCAGGCTTCTGTACCACCACCGGTCATCGACTTGGATTGCTCCGCTAATTTTTGCTGCATATCCATAAAGGATTGCATGGTGCGCTCCAAATGGCTCCCCATCAACCCTTGCATCGAGTGACCATAAAAACGGATCATTTGCTGCAGCATCTGGGTCGTGAAGAGTGGCACCCCGCAGGCCTCTTCTTCAAGAATGATCTGCAAAAGTATGCTGCGGGTCAGATCCTCATCGGTTTTGGCATCGAGAACCTTAAAGCTCTCGGACGCCATCACCAACTGCTTAATGTCAGCAAGAGTTACATAGGTACTCGTCTGGGTATCGTAGAGACGCCGATTGGGGTACTTTTTGATTAGGCGCTCATCGCCAACCCGTTTTGTTCGTGTAGCCATGGTGATTCCCTTGCTCGCTGTTGCAATGCAGAATTTACCTTAGTTTAGCCTGTATGGATCCCCCCATTGACCGAGAAGTCGGCGCCGGTTGAGAAGGCGCCGTCGTCTGAGGCAATCCAAGCGCAGATTGAGGCAATCTCGTCGGGGGTTCCCAGGCGCTTCACTGGGATTGTGCCGACAATCTTCTCAAGCACATCCTCCCGAATTGCCTTAACCATATCCGTCGCAATATAGCCTGGTGAAACGGTATTCACGGTCACCCCTTTGCTAGCAACCTCTTGGGCTAGCGCCATGGTGAAGCCATGCAAGCCTGCCTTGGCAGTGGAATAGTTAGTTTGACCAAACTGACCCTTCTGACCGTTGACCGAGGAGATATTAATGATCCGGCCCCAGCCGTTATCGATCATGCCATCAATCACTTGCTTGGTTACATTAAAGAGCGAGTTCAGATTGGTATCAATCACCGCCTTCCAATCCTCAGGGGTCATCTTCCGAAACACGCTATCCCGAGTGATGCCGGCGTTGTTCACCAAGACATCGACCCGACCTACCTCGGCTTTGACCTTCTCGAAGGCTGCTTTGGTGCTCTCCCAATCGGATACATTGCCCTCAGATGCAATGAACTCATACCCCAAGGCCTTTTGCTCACCAATCCAACGATCCTTGCGGGGCGAGTTCGGGCCGCAACCAGCAATCACCTTAAAGCCGCCTTTGGATAAACGCTGACAGATCGCCGTGCCGATTCCGCCCATCCCACCTGTTACGTATGCAATCCGTTGTGCCATCATCTTCTCCTTGTATTCAGATCAATCGATTAAACCTTTTGCGCCTTTTCTTTGACGTAGGTGCCAGGTGCTGCAACTAATTTTTTGTACTTGCCATGCCCATAATTTTTCGGTGCAGGAATCTGTTTACCACCATATTGAGCGAGCCACTCGGTAAAGTCGGGCCACCAACTACCGGGCACTTCTTTGGCACCTTTGAGCCATGCATCCGCGGTTTTTGGTAAATCAGAATTAGTCCAATAATTGCGTTTCTTCTTATGCGGAGGATTAATTACACCCGCAATATGGCCCGAGGCCCCCATCACAAACCGAATCGGCCCCTTCAAAATTTGAGTACTCTGATAACCCGAGTGCCATGGCACGATGTGATCATCACGTGATGCGTAGATGTAAGCAGGGACCTTGATCTTACTTAAATCAATCTTCTCCCCACAGACCTTGAGCTTGCCCGGTTTGGCTAGATCATTTTGCAAGTAAGTATGGCGTAGATACCAGCAATACATCGGGCCAGGCAAATTGGTGGAGTCCCCATTCCAGTAGAGCAAATCAAATGGCGGTGGCGAGTTACCTTTGAGGTAGTTATCCACCACATAGTTCCACACCAACTCGTTGGGTCGCAAGAAGGAGAAGGTATTGGCTAACTCTAAACCAGATAAGAGGCCATAACGCCCTTCAGCACCACCGATGGATTTCTCACGCAGATTGACCAAGGACTCATCAATAAAGACATCGAGGATGCCTGTGTCCGTGAAATCCAATAAGGTGGTCAAAAGCGTCAGGCTTTCAATAGGATCCTGTTTACGTGCAGCCAGCACTGCGAGTGCGGTGCTCACTAAGGTACCGCCCACACAGAAGCCCAAGATATTGATCTTGTCTTGTTGACTGATTTCCTGCGTAACCCGAATTGCTTCGAGCACGCCAGTACCCACATAGTCCTCCCAGGTAATGCGATTCATGCTGGCGTCTGGATTTTTCCAGGAGACCAAAAATACGGTGTGCCCTTGGCTCACCATATAACGCACTACAGAGTTATCAGGTTGCAAATCTAGAATGTAGTACTTGTTAATGCACGGGGGAACCATTAAGAATGGTCGCTCATAAACCAGATCAGTGAGAGGCTTGTACTGAATCAATTCAAAGAGCGAGTTCCGAAATACCACCGCACCTTCGGTCTGTGCCAAATTTTTACCCACCTCAAAGCCACTCTCATCGGTTTGGCTCACCTTTCCTTTGCCAAGATCACCCAATAAGTTCAAGATCCCCTTTTGAATCGATTGACCTTGGGTCTTGAGGATAGTCTCCAATGCCTCTGGGTTGGTGGCCAAGAAGTTTGAGGGCGATAAGGCATCAATCATTTGATTGGTCGCAAACTCAATGCGCTGTCGAGTTTTGGTATCGGTCTGCACGGCTTGCACGAGCTCATTGAGATAACGTGCATTCAATAAATAGGTGGAGACTAGTGCTTTGCTCCAAGGGTTTTGCCAAGCCTCGCCCATAAAGCGTCGGTCTTTGAATTCCAATGCGCTGGGATCTTTACCCAATTTACCAAGGTCTTCGAGATATTTGGTTTGAATTTCGGAGAGCTTGTCTGGGGGAATCATGGCCATGTATTGCGGGGCCAAGCTTGGTGAATTACCCAAATTCATGATGATGGTGATCTTCTTAAAAGTGTCAATCAAACTAAACAGTACGTCTCTATTCTCAGGTGATTATGACGCAAGGGTTATAAGCACTAACCCTAGCATTTATCAGGATCGCTGGGCTGAGATGCGGCAATTACCCTGATTGCTAGGGCTTCGGATTGAACCAAATCAAGCTAGCAAAGCGTCCCGTGGGGGTTTCACGGCGATAGGAGTAAAAACGTTCAGGATCACTGAAGGTACATAAATCGCCGCCATAGACCGCACCAATACCCAAGGCTTGAAGTCGGGATTTGGCAATTCGTGGCAGATCGGCCCAATACTTCTCATGGCTTGAGGTCTGATTAGGAATAAAACATGCATCGTCGAGTAGATAATCAAATTGCACTGCTGACTCCATAAACGCAGCACGCACTTCACCGCCCACTTCGTAATGTGCCACCGAGATGCTCGGACCAATCCATGCGAGCACATCGGATGCGGTGCTTGAGGACTCTTTGAGAAGTTTGGCTACCGTATTTTCCAGAACACCGGCACATAACCCACGCCAACCCGCATGTGCAGCAGCGACAGCCGTTCCCAATCGATTGGTAAAGAGCACTGGCATGCAGTCAGCGGCCAAGATGCTCAACACGGTTTGCGGAGTCGTCGTCACACTCGCGTCCGCCTCAATGATGCAATCGCCGATACCCTCGTGCACACCTTTTGCTAAGACCACATCGGTACCATGCACTTGCTTAATCCAAAATGGTGCTTGCGGTAATAAGGCGTTGAGCAAGGCCCGATTTTGTTGCACAATTTTTAGATCCTCGCCAGCAAATGCCCCTAGATTGAATTGATCATATGGTGCTTGACTAAAGCCACCTTGCCGGGTGGTTGTAAAGGCATGCACATTAGTAGGTGCTGGCCAATCGGGTCTCAGAATACGAAGCGGGCTCATGAGGAGGAGTCATCAAATGGTTTGGGAAGATCTGCGGCATCCATATGCACTTGCGCATGCAGTTCTAAGAGATCATTTGGAATGGGAGCAAACCATCGCATCGGTTCGTGTGTGCTTGGATGCACAAACTCCAACGCAAACGCATGGAGGGCTTGGCGCTTTAGGAACAATTGACTCGCAGCCGCTGGGATTCGTTTGCGATACACCGGGTCACCTAATAATGGATAAGACAAAGACTCAAGATGAACGCGAATTTGATGGGTTCGACCGGTCTCCAAGCGACACTCCAACAATGAGACCTTACTCTGTTGGTAGGCGCCCAGCGCTAAGCGTTTGTAATGAGTGCGCGCTGCCTTGGCGTTTGCTACTTTGGAATCTGGTGGAACTACCGCGATTTTCAATCGATCGCGTGGGTCGCGTGCCAAGGCGGCATTGATCGTTCCGTGTAATGGAGTATCGCCCCACACCCAGGCCAGATAGCGCCGCTCCACTAAATGATCTTGCAATAGTCGTACTAAGGCAGTTTGGGCCAATGCCGTTCGAGCCACCACAAAGAGTCCTGAGGTGTCTTTATCGAGTCGATGCACAATCCCAGCACGAGGCAACTGGGCGAGCTCCGGGTAATGAAACAGAAGACCATTGAGTACCGTTCCAGTCCAATTGCCAGCCGCCGGATGCATTACCATCCCAGCCGCTTTATTAAAGACCAAGAGATGATCAT
>JACCDV010122182.1_pt1 | contig 14674 bp, 15 predicted proteins | sample 7446131 | NCBI WGS metagenome assembly JACCDV01 (sample SAMN15323448, study PRJNA562643) | freshwater metagenome | isolation source: river surface water | place: USA:Blue River Watershed | collected 2017-08-17 | reverse complement strand
CAGGCTTTATGGAGAAGATGCTGTGGATCGATGGCGTTATTCTGCTTTTTCCGTATTTATTTAAATATTTTTTTAAAAAAAAATCCCGACTATCCTCGCCAAAATGATTAAATAATTTTTAATACAGGGTGGGGACTCATGACTAGGGGAGGGGCTTTCTCTGCCGGCTCAAGCGCTATTGGGGGCAGCACACGTGTTGTGTTAGAGCAAGACGTTCGATTTTCAAAATCCTTGCTGTGGGAAGCCCAGCGTCGTTATTTTGATGAAGCCGGTGTGAATGCCTGGTCCGGTGCGGTGCCGTTTTATATTACTTCTAATCCTGTCATTGCCGATAGTTACGCGAAAGTCTTGATTCGCTGGGTTCAAGATTTGCTGAGGCATCATCAAGCAGATTCTGCGTCTGCTTTTTATATTTTTGAATTGGGGACAGGCTCGGGTCGATTTAGCTTTATGACGATGCGTCGATTATTTGAATTACAAAAAGCGTTGAATATTTCAGCAAAGATTGTTTATGTGATGACTGATTTTACGGCCGCGAATCTCAGTTTTTGGGAAAGTCATGAAAAGTTGAAGCCTTTTATAGATGCGAATCAATTGGATTTTGCCCTGTATGATATGGAAAAAGATATCGAATTGACGTTAATCAAAAGTGGCAAAACTTTAAGCCGCCATGATGTTAAAAACCCGATTGCACTGATTGGAAATTATATTTTCGATACGGTTTCTGATGATGCTTTTTATGTTGAGAATGGTCAGTTGTATGAAAGTCTCATGACGGTAGACGCGCTAGAAAATAATATTAATTTTGATTTTGATCAGAAGATGCCGATTAAACTGGAAAACTTAGGATGCGCTTTTAGGCACGAGCGAGTTTCTTCCTCTTCGCCGTATTATCAAGATCCTATTTGGAATAAAGCGCTTCAGGGCTCTGCCTCGGTGATTCAAAAAAAAGGGGCGTTTTTATTGCCAGTAGGGGGCTTTAAAAGTTTAGATATGTTTCGTTCGCTTTCGAATGATCGCCTTTTGTTAATCAGTACGGACAAGGGCTATAGCTCTCCGCAAGAAATGGAAGGACGCGAGGATTCAAAGTTGGTGTTTCATGGAAGTTTTTCGATGACAGTGAATTTTCATGCCATCGGGGAATATTTCAAAGCCTTAGGCGGCGATATCGCTTTTCAAGCTTTACGGGACAGTATTAAAACCTGTGTGTATGTGATGGGGATGACGTTTGAACATTTGCCAGAAACGAGGCTCGCGATCGCGGATCATATTCAAGGATTTGGGCCCGGGGATTATTTTTCATTACATCGGAATATGCGGGAGATGAAAGACCCTCCTATTTCGATGACAACGCTTCTGGCTCAAATGGCCTTGTGTCAGTGGGATCCTTATGTTTTATCGTGTTTTATTAATCGAGTGTTATCTGAACTGGCGCAGTCTCCTAAAAATATTATTCGAGGCTTCGCGGAAGGCGCGGATAAAATTCTAGAAAATATTTATAGAATGCCGGGGGTCGAAGATTACTATTTCAACGTCGGGTTGCTCTATCACTATGGGGAAAAATATTCGAAGGCCATAGACTGTTATTTGAAATCGCTGGAAACTCATGGCGAAAAATTTGCGACTTATTATAATCTCGCGCTTTGTATGTACATGGCCGGAGATGTGCGCGGTTCGCTTAAATATTTTGAGCTTTCCCTTCCCTTCGACACAGATAAGCGAGCATCAGAGTGGTTAAAGAAAGTCAAAAGCGAAATTCCTCCAGAAATTTAAAAAATTCAAAAAATTCAAAAGCAGGATCAAAAGCAGGATCAAAAACAGATTTCAGAGTGCCAAAATCAGATTCGAAATCTGCTCCGAAATCTCACTTAAAATTCGGTATGAAAGATCAAAAGAAACGTGATTTTTCACGCCCGCGTGAAAACGCTTTCGACACCGAGAATAGCAATATAGATGGCATTCCTGATCTCTCTCTGGGATCCAAAGACCCCGTTAAAACCGGCGTGCGATATGTAGAAGTCACTGCAGGTTATGAAGATCAACGGATCGATAATTTTTTGATTCGTGAGCTTAAGGGCGTTCCGTTATCTCATATTTATCGGGTGATTCGTAAAGGAGAAGTGCGAGTCAATAAAAAGCGGATTGAGCAAACGTATAAGCTTCAAGTGGGAGATCTCGTTCGCATTCCCCCGATGTCCACAGGACCAAAATCCATCCCCCCCGATCCCGCACGTTTCGCCTATTTGAAAGATCGTATTGTCTATGAAGATGACACGTTGTTAATTTTGAATAAACCCCATGGATTAGCGGTTCACGAAGGCTCAAATATTCAAAGTGGTCTTATCGAAGCCTTGCGGGTGCTCTTCCCAGAGTATCGACATTTGGAACTGGTCCATCGTTTAGATAAAGAAACTTCAGGATTAATTATTATTGCTAAATGCCGTTCTACCATGAAGCTTCTCCATGACATGCTGCGAGAAAGAAAAATCAAGAAAACTTATCAAGCCGTTGTCGTGGGTCGATGGCCCAAAGGATTAAACAAAGTGGATCTTGTTCTGGAAGGCGATAAAGAATCTGTGACGACTTTTCAGATTTTAGAAAATCGAGAGAAAACGACACTGATCGAAGCTCATCCATTGACCGGTCGCACGCATCAGATTCGCCTTCATTGTCAGGCGGCTGGGCATTCTATCGTCGGAGATCCGCTCTATGGCGATATGAATTTTGAAAATTTTAATGATTCTCCCCGCATGTTCTTGCACGCGGCGCAATTAAAATTTACGCATCCTAAATCGGGTGAAATGATTGTTGTTAAAGCCGAGAGTGGGTTTTAATTTATGCTCGACATCAAAAATCCCTATGATTTAATCATGTTTGATTGGAACGGAACCCTGTCCTCGGGGCTGGCTCCTCGAGATATTTTGGCTGAGCAAGTGCCTTTGGGAAAAGTCACGGCGCTGTATCCGGGGGTGAAAAAAGTCCTAGAGGCGTTGGTATCTCGAGGAATTATCTTAGGGATTGCGACCGCCGCTTCTCGTTTTGAAATAGAGTATGAGCTTCAAATTCATGACTTATCCGAGTTGTTTGAGTGTGTTTTTAGCTCGGATGATGGGCCGGTAAAACCACATCCTTTCGCATTATTTCAAGCTATGGAAAAGTTTCATATTCCTCCTCAAAAAACCTTAATGATTGGCGATACATATCGAGATGTTTTAATGGCGCAACATGCAAAAGTCTCGGCTTTAGGCGTGAGCTATGGCGTTCAGTCTGAAGTGGAGTTGTGTGAAGCAGGGGCGATCTATGTGACTCCAGAGATTCAAGAATTATTAGGCTGGTTGGATCGAGTGTCTCTGTCAAAAAATCATTCGGCTTAATACCATTCAGGTCTGGTCGTGGCGTTTATAATTTCAATGGTTTTGTATCGACTTTTTTCTCCCAGACGTACCGTGACCTCCGAACGTCTAGCGCCAAATTCTTTTGCTAAAAAAGTGCAGAGTGCTTCATTGGCCTTGCCATCAACGGGAGGGGCTTTGAGTCGAATACGAATACGGTCATCATATTCCCCAGAGACTTCGGTTTTTTTGGCTCCTGGCTGAATGTATAAAAGCAGAACACGCATAAGGAACTCCCTAAAATATAATCCGCTTTTCCCCTCTGGAAATCCTGAGTGGTCTTGCAATATATAAGATTTTATGGGGATCTTATTCGGATCGCAGAGAAAAATTTAGCTTAAAGGAAACTTCTATGAAATTTTTAATTTTTGGCCTGGGAAAAACGGGAATTTCAGCGTTGCGATATCTACAAAGACAGGGCCATGCGTGTGTGATATTTGATACTCGATCAAAAGACTCTCTGAATTCTGTGAAATCGGCGTTGCCCGAGAATTTTTTTGAATGCGCTTGTTTTTTTGAAAGTTTTCCAGAAACAGCGTGGGAAAATATTGATGCAGTGGTGATCAGCCCAGGCTTGGATCCGCAAAAAAAAGAGGTCAAAGCCATTTTGGCAGAAGCTACAAAAAGAAACATAAAGACGACCACCGATCTTGAGATTTTTTTCGAAGCAATGACGCGTATCAAAGCCAACAGGGGCTCGGGGGATTTTCCAAAAATCATTGGGATTACCGGTTCAAATGGTAAAAGCACCGTCACTGCTTTGGTTTATGAAATGCTGAAAGTGGCGGGATGCCGCGTGAAAATTGGGGGTAATTTTGGAATTCCTGCTCTGGATTTATTGCCCTGGCCTAGCGGCTTTCAAGAAGATGATTCAGATTATTATGTTCTGGAGCTTTCCAGTTTTCAGCTAGAAGGATTATCTCGGCCCCCAGAATTATCCGTCGCGGCTTTATTAAATATCACGCCGAATCATTTAGATCGGCATGGAGATATGCAGACTTATCAGCGAATTAAAGAAAGAATTTATGAAAACGCAGAGATTAAAATCATTAATCGTACGGTTCGGTATCTGGGTGTTGAGGGTTTGGGTGAGAGCAATGCAGCAATAAAATATAGATTCCGTTCTTTCGGCTTAGATAGGGCTTCACCTCTGAGTTTTGGAGTGGAGGATCATCAAGGCCAAGAATATCTTGCCGAGGGACAGTCTGTCTTAATGCTGACCTCAGAGATTCGCATTCAAGGTCGGCACAATATTGAAAATGCCCTCGCGGCTTTAGCAATCGTTTCGGCGTTAAATACAAAATTTCTCACGCCTGGTCTGGCGGTGTTAAAAACATTTGAAGGGTTGTCACATCGTTGCCAATGGATCAGAACGTTGGATGATGTGATCTGGATCAATGACTCTAAATCGACCACAGTCGCGGCAACTCAAGCGGCCTTGGAAGGGTTGGGGCCTCGTGTCGTGCAATCTGGGGGTCAAATTATTTTGGTCGCGGGGGGGCAGGCTAAAGGTGCGACGTTCGAAAGTTTAAAAGCGAGTATTTCGAAATTTGTGAAATTGTTAATTTTATTGGGGCAAGACGCGGATCAGTTGGAAAAAGATCTACAAGGGGTGGTTGAAATCTCGCATGTTCAAAGTCTACGGGATGCCGTTTCTCTTGCGGCTCAACGGTCAACGGCTCGAGATTTAGTCCTGCTTTCTCCGGCGTGTGCCAGTTTGGATATGTTTAAAAATTACGAGCATCGAGGAGAAGTTTTTGCAGAAGCGGTACACAGCTTATCTTCGAAATCCATGGCCTCAGATCACACTTAAGTTTGATAAATATCAAACCTGCAAGGCTTATCTGAGGCTAATGGAGAGGTTTTTAGCCTTCAAAATGCTCTTGATGGGCAGAGTCAAACACCATTTCTTTTGAAATAGATTGTGACTTCGCCAGAGCGCCTAGCTTTTTCATGGCTTCTAATTGAATTTGACGCACGCGTTCACGAGTCAGGCAGATCTGTTGGCCAATAGATTCGAGCGTCATGGGGTCAAAGCCTCTGAGGCCAAATCTCATGCAAATCACTGTTCTTTGATTGTCATTGAGATGATCGAGCCACTTATTGATCTGGGCATTTAAATTGTTTCTTTCTAGTTCTTTCTCAGGGCAAATAGAATTAGGAGAAGCAATGGTTTCAATAATAGGTCTGGAAGAGTCATCAAAAATTTCATCAATAGAGTCGACAATTTTTGTTGCATTTAGAATCTTTTGAACATCTTTCAGGGGTTTGCCAACGCGTTCTGCCAATTCTTCTGCCGTTGGTTCTTGGTTCATCTCTCGTCGCATTTGCGCCAAAATTCTCAAATAAGAATTCAGTTCTTTTAAAACATGGATGGGGACGCGAATCGTACGAGTTTGATTTAATAAGGCTCGCTCAATGCTTTGCTTAATCCACCATGTGGCATATGTAGAAAATCGGAAGCCTAGATCGGGATTAAATTTGTCTACGGCTCTCATCAGGCCGATGTTTCCTTCTGCAATAAGATCCAAGAAGGCAACGCCTCTATTCATATAGCGTTTTGCCATTCTGACGACCAGTCTTAAATTAGCTTCGACCATATGGTTATAGGCTTTTTTGCTGCCTTCTCGGATTTCTCTGGCCAGCGAAATTTCCTCCTCCGCGGTCAGTAGGGGGTGTGAGAGGGAATTGAGATAAAGATTCGTAATGTCATCATCTTCGGCTTCAAAATTTCCTCTTGAGTAGGTTGTTTTAGGCGCGGGAGCTTCCACTTCTACCTCAGGAAGCATGTCGGCTGTGATTTCGATTTCCAAAGTGTCAATAGCTTCAATAGTTTCAATAGATTCAATAGGTTCAATAGGTTCAAGGGTCTCGCTAGTCGCAATTGCTTCAATTGCTGTGATGGCTGACGTGCCGTTTGCTGCGGTTTCTAGATTTTCCGTGAGAGCGGTTTTGAGAGTAGAAATAATATTCAGATCAGTTTTTTTATCTTTTTTCTTTGAGTGTGTCGTCGAATTTTTAGGAATTTTAATGACTTTCTTGTTGGTGCTGTTCATGAGTTCTCCTTATTGGTGCGGCCCTTTGCGTATTGGAGGACAGAATACGGAAATGAATGTTTTTTTTCCAAAGCATATTTATGGAATTTCGTGATTTTTTGAATGAAGTGTGTTTCTAGGTGCAATTATTTTGGGGGTTGAAACACAGTATGACGTACTTTTGTAGGTTTCATTCTGAGGGTCTATTGTCTTAAAAATTTACGTCATGATAATTCGTTTTATCGTTAACTTAATGGAGGAAATAAACGATGAAAACGTATGCTTATTGCAGTTTTTTAGAGAAAGTAAATTCGAGAATTATTCATGAAGAAATTCTCAGATATTGCTCAAGAAAAGCCATCAAAATCTCTAAGTTTTTAAGTTCTTCTTTGGATCTGCAAAAACCACTTTGTGATCGTGAGCTTTTTCAATTATTAAGTCGGGACATGATGTCGAAAGATGTTTTGGTGGTCTATGAAGCGGGGAATCTGGGTCGATCAATATGTCAAGTTATAGAAATTTTAAAGATGGCGTTAAATCGAGGGATAAATATTCATTTTGTGAAAGCCAACTTAATTTTTTATGCCAAAGAATCTCAGGAGAAATCAGAAGCGATTCGATTATTAAGTTATGTTTCAAATGCGTTTAGCAGAAGATTGAGCTCGGATAATCTTTTTCGTCGAGATTTGACCCGGCGATCGTTGGGTCGTCCTAAAGGTCGAAATAATCATCGATTGAAATTGGACGATCATCAAACTGAAATTGTTAAATATTTGAATTTAAAAATCAGCAAAAGATCGATTGCCAAGCTGGTCCAATGCCATCCTCAAACGCTACAAGATTGGTTGGTCCGACGGAAAATTTTTGGAAAAGAGAAAGTCGCTGCTGACTCAAATTAACTCAAATTAGCTCAAATTAGCTCAAGTTAATTTGAATTAAGGCAAAGCAACTGCGTTGCTTATCTTTTTCAAGAATAACGTCATAAAAAGATGTTAAAAAATGAGTATGATTTGGCAGTTTTTTTTCTTAAAATACCCCAAAATGGAGTAAATTATGAGAATAACATTATGAGTTCTACTGGGTCCCGCCTGATGTCGGGTCATGTGGCCTACGCCTTGGCGTTGTTAGATCCTGAGACAGAATTGGAATTAGTCATCGGTTATGGTCGATCAAGCCTTCTGCACGGTGCCGGGGAGCCTCGGGCTCTGGACCTTTCTGATTTAGCTTTTAAGTCTTTGACGGAACCGTTGTCGAAGCAAGAAATACGAACGCTTTTGGCAAGATGTTCGCTTGAGCAAGGTACTAAGCAAACTCTTGTTTTGAGTCAGATTATTGCTCCTGCTCGTCGTTTATTAATGGAATTCCAGTATTACTCTCTGATTTCTGAGGCGGTACGTAATTTGTCCCTCGAAGACAGGTTGAAGCCCTGTCTCTCGATTGCAAAAAATCATATTTTTTTAAGTCGAGACTTAAAAATGGCGTGTTATATGCAGATGCGAAAGTTATTTGAATCTGGGTATCTTTTCCTAGAAAAGTCTCGTGAGAGTATGCGGAAGATTTTAGCGAGTTTTGAATCTCAGGTTTTGCTGGATGCTGCTGTTTCACACCCTTCGCTTCCTAGGCTCACGCCCATCTTTGATCCAAAAGATTACAAGCCAACAATATTTTTCTCTTCTTTTTCTCTTCCTCTTTCTCTTCCCGCATTTCGGGCGCCTACAACAGCGACTGTTTTTAGTAGGAGTGATAGGGGTGAAGATTCTGTAGGGGGTGCCGGTGGGCCCTATCTTCCATTGCCTTCTGGGTCTCCGCCATTAGGGGGCGAGCCCTCGATGGGTAGTGGTCCGGTAGGATGCACTTTTTTTCCTCGAGGTTAAGACGACGAGGCACCTTCAATGACTTGATCAGCGACGCGGTGAGCAAAGATCCCCACAGAGACCACTCCCGGAATCATGTTAATTTTTTGTTCCATGATTTTGGGGTGGGTGAGATCAAGTTGATGGATGTCTAAAATAAGATTTCCCTGATCCGTGGTGAAATTCTCCCTTAGTTTTGGGGTTCCTCCGAGCGCGATCAACTTGCGTGCTACTAAGCTTTTTGCGGAGGGAATGACTTCAATGGGGAGGGGGAATTTCCCGAGTATTTTGACCCTTTTGCTAGGATCGATAATGCAGATAAATTTTTGAGCGCTTTCCGCGAGAATTTTTTCTTGTGTGAGTGCGCCGCCACCGCCCTTGATCATTTCTTGCTGAAAATTTATTTCGTCGGCTCCATCAATATATAAGTCTAATCTGCCTCCAACGTCGTTTAGTGTTGAGACGGCGAATCCGAGAGCTCGTAATTTTTCGGTTGAAATGTTTGAGCTTGAGACTATTGCAGAAATTTTTGATCGAATTTTCGGCAATTCAGCAATTAAATAATTCACGGTACTGCCCGTTCCTATTCCTAGAATGCAATCGGATGGAATCAATGTGAGCGCTTGAAGCGCCGCATCTTTCTTAGCGAATTCGTGCATGAGGGTTCCTTCATTTTTGATTGCAACGGCAAGAGATTAACGTATCATCCGCGATTTTATAAAGGGTTGTTTTATCCATGCAAAATTCAAAAGACGCTGCAGCGCAAAAATATTCTCAAGAATATTCATATGAATATGATGTTTATGGCGTAGGAAATGCGTTATTAGACGTTGAATATGAAGTCAAAGACCCCGTGTTTCTTGAAAAAATGGGGATTCAGAAAGGGTTGATGACTTTGGTTTCTCATGAACGCCAAGAAGCGATTATTCGTGCGATGGATAAAAGCGATATTCGACAAATGACCTCTGGCGGATCGATCGCCAACAGCATGGCCGCGATTCGTTATTTTGGGGGGACGGGCTATTTTTCTTGCAAGATTGCCAATGATTCCTCGGGTGAAAGATATCATCAAGAAATGAAGTTAATCGGACTAAATTCTAATTTTGATGTCATGCCTAAACCTCCCGGTGAAACGGGTCGATGCTTAGTGAAAATCACACCAGATTCGGATCGGACGATGAGTACGTATTTAGGCGTGAGCGTTCATCTTTCTGAGTCTGAGTTGAATTTTGAAGCCTTGTCTAAATCCAAATATCTTTATTTAGAGGGGTACTTATTAAGCTCACCTTCGGCCTTATTAGCGGTTAAAAAAGCGAAAAAATTTGCAGATGAGCGTGGTATTAAAACGGCTTTGTCGCTCTCTGATCCTTTTATGGTGAGCTCGTTTAATCAAGAGTTTCGAGATCTGTTATCTGTTAAAGTCGACATGCTCTTCGCGAACCAAGAAGAAGCGTTTGGCTTTGCCGGTACGCGTGATTTTGATGAAGCTTTGAATGCTCTTCGGCAGGTCTCTCATCAATTTGCAGTGACGTTAGGCCCTCGAGGGTCTTTGGTGTTTGATGGTGAAAGTTTTCATACGATTCCCCCTGAGCCTGTCAAGCCGATTGACACTGTGGGTGCTGGAGATATGTATGCTGGAGCTTTTTTATATGCGTTAACCCAAAATTATTCTTTTTTGGACGCGGCAAAACTGGCCAGCGTGACATCGGCATATGTTGTCACCCAATATGGCCCACGGATTTCCGCTCGAGTGGTTCCTGAGCTGTTAAAAAAAGCCGGATTAATGGCTTACGCAGAATAGAAAATTCAAATATTTTAAATTTTTTAATTTTTTAATTTTTTTTAAGGCTGGAGTTTGATCTTCATGTTGGTTTATCCCGATTTTAATCCCATTGCTTTTTCTATTTGGAAATTTCCGGTCCATTGGTATGGCCTGATGTACTTGATTGGCATTGGGATGGCCTGGGTCTTAGGCGCCTGGCGGGCCAAACAATCGTGGAGAGGGGTTAATCCAGCTCAAGTTTCGGATATTTTATTTTCAGGCGCGCTCGGTCTTTTGATCGGTGGACGACTGGGTTATATGCTTTTTTACAATACGTCAGATTTGTTTTCACATCCGTTCTCTGTATTACAAATTTGGAATGGCGGGATGTCTTTTCATGGTGGATTGATCGGTGCTGTATTAGGAGTCTGGGCTTATGCCCTTAAGCATAAGCAGAATCTTTTTGTGATCACTGATTTTTTTGCTCCGATGATTCCCATTGGGCTCGGAGCAGGGAGATTAGGAAATTTTATTAATGGTGAATTATGGGGGAAAACCACGACTTCTTCTTGGGGGATGGTTTTTCCAACCGGCGGCCCTCTCCCTCGATATCCCTCGCAATTATTGGAGTTTTTGCTGGAGGGTGTGGTTCTTTTTTTAATACTGTGGATTTTTTCTCGTCATAAAAGACCGCACATGTCCGTCTCGGGATTGTTTCTTGTCGGGTATGCCATTTTTCGCTGTATTGCTGAATTTTTCAGAGAGCCGGATTTTCAGCGAGGGTATGTGCTGTGGGGGTGGGTCACGGAAGGTCAGATTTTGTCAGTGCCGATGTTGATTTTAGGGCTTATTTTATTAGCCTGTGCGATCCTGAAAGTTCAGAAAGATTCAGATTCTTAAAGAGGAGAATGGCGGAGAATGAAAACTTATCATGAGTTATTAAAGCGAATTTTGAGTGAAGGAGTTGAAAAGGGCGATCGAACCGGGACAGGGACGATTAGTCTTTTTGGGCATCAAATGCGATTTGATTTGGCAAAAGGCTTTCCGCTGGTGACCACCAAGAAAATTCATATGAAAAGTGTGATTCATGAACTGTTATGGTTTCTCAGTGGCAGTACGAACGTCAAATATCTGCAAGAAAATGGCGTCAGAATCTGGAATGAGTGGGCCGATGAAAATGGGGAATTAGGCCCTGTTTATGGTTCTCAGTGGAGAGCGTGGAAAGCATCAGATGGTCGAGTGATTGATCAAGTTTCAAATTTATTAAAAGATTTAAAAACCAATCCAAATTCGCGCAGATTAATTATTTCTGCCTGGAATGTCGGGGAAATTGAACATATGGCCTTACCGCCTTGTCATGCGTTCGTTCAATTTTACGTCGCAAACGGCAAGCTTTCGTGCATGCTGACTCAGCGATCTGCAGATGTTTTCTTAGGGGTGCCCTTTAATATTGCTTCGTATGCCTTGCTCACTCATATGATTGCTCAGCAAACGAATTTGGCCGTGGGTGAATTTATTTGGAGTGGCGGAGATTGCCATATTTATTTAAATCACTTGGAGCAAGTGAACTTGCAACTTTCGAGAGAACCCCTTCCTTTGCCAACTTTGCATTTAAATCCTAAACCTAGCTTATTTGAGTATGAATATTCAGATTTTAAAATTGAAAATTATGAGTGCCATGAAACTATCAAGGCTCCCATAGCAGTTTAAAATTTAAAAAATTTAAAAAATTTAAAAAAGGGGGGGGCGATGCGAGGGCTAGAGCGAGGAAAATTATTATTTGATGTGAGCTTAAAAGAGCTGACAACCTGGAAAATTGGGGGAACCGCAGACCAACTGTATTGGCCTCATGATTTATTTGATTTGCAAAATTTTATTAAAACGGTCCCCAAAGATACTCCGATTACTTGGCTCGGTCTTGGCAGTAATTCTTTAGTGTCAGATAAAGGGGTTCGAGGGGTCGTGATTTTAACTCAAGGGGCCCTCAAAGAGATTTCAGAAGAATTTTGGGAATCTCCGGATGGAAATTCGGTTTCTTTAATTCGAGCCGAATCTGGCGCGGCTTCGGCCCAAGCGGCAAGATTTTCTGTCAAACTTCAACGCACGGGAATTGAGTTTCTGGCCGGCGTGCCAGGCTCGATTGGAGGCGCTTTGGTCATGAATGCGGGCGCGTGTGGTGGTGAAGCCTGGCAATATGTTCATCATGTTGAGACGTTGGATCGAGAGGGAGTGATTCATGAAAGATTCCCTCAGGACTTTGAAATTTCTTATCGCTCTGTGAAGGGTTTGCCTCAGGATGAATGGTTTGTTTCAGCTTATTTCCAGTTGCCTCAAGGGGTGAGTGAGGAAGCGCAACAGAAAATTCGAGAATATTTGGATCATCGTACGAAAACGCAGCCTGCGAATTTACCTTCTTGTGGGTGTGTCTTTAAGAATCCTGTGGGAAATTATGCCTCAAAAATGATCGATGAATTAGGGCTTAAGGGGACAGAGGTCGGGGGTCTTAAAATTTCTGATAAGCACGCCAATTTTATGATTAATACCGGCACGGCTACGGCCAAAGACGCGGAAAATTTAATTGCCTTGGTTCAACAAAAGGCCCAGGATCAATATGGGGTCTTATTGCATCCGGAAGTGAAGCTAATAGGGGATTTTTAGGGTTAGAGAGTTTGAGATATTCAAAAACTCTGAAAATTTAAGAGGGGAATATGAAAAAATTCGGTAGAGTCGGCGTTTTAATGGGTGGGTTTTCTTCTGAAAGAGAAATTTCGCTCATGAGTGGTCAAGGGATTCATGAGGCCTTGTTGTCCTTAGGGATTGATGCCCATGCGGTTGATGTCGGGCCTGATTTAATTGATGTTTTAAAGCGAGAAAAGTTTGATCGGGTCTTTAATATTTTGCATGGTCCCTTCGGTGAAGATGGAACCATTCAAGGCATTCTAGATTTTCTTAAAATTCCTTATACAGGCTCAGGCGTTCTAGCGTCTGCCTTGGCCATGGATAAAGTCATTTCAAAGCATGTCTTCAGGGATGCCGGTATTTCGACACCAGAATTCGTGGTTTTAAATATTGCGAAGCCGATTTTTGCGCAGGTCCAATCGTTGGGTCTGCCGATTGCGATTAAGCCCATTTCTGAAGGCTCAACCATTGGGGTCTCCAGGGTTTCAAACTATGACGAGTTGGATCAAGCGATTGCCAAAGCCCTGCCTTATGGGCCCATGATGGCGGAACGCTGGATTACCGGTCAAGAATTCACGGTGGGGATTATTGGTCATGAAATTTTACCTGCTATTCGAATCGAAGTTGCAGATGGGTTTTATGATTATCACCAAAAATATTTTGTCAAAACCAATCGATATCATTGCCCGAGCGGACTGAATGTCAAAAGTGAGGCGGAAGCAGGGCAGCTCGCCATGCGAGTCTTTCAAGCATTAAAAGCCCGTCATTGGGGTCGTGTTGACATGATGCGAGATGGCGAAGGAAAGTTCTATGTTTTAGAGCTGAATACGAATCCTGGGATGACTCCCAATAGTTTGATTCCCAAGGCATCCGCGGTGATGGGACTTTCTTATCCTGAAACTGTGTTGAAGATTTTGGAGCAGACGTTAGATCAAGTTATTTAGAGTGACTGGGGAGGCTGTTCGTGTTCAAAAAGTTTCGAGTCATATTGTTGATCATATGCGTCATACTTATTGTGGGTGGAGGCCTGTGGGGATGGCGTTATCTTCATTTGCCGACGACTTTACCGATTCGTGCTGTCAAAGTCGTAGGGGAATATGAATTTGTTGATCAACAAGCCTTGCAAAAAACGGTGATCCCTTTTGTGACGACTGGCTTTTTCAATGTCAATATTCGAGGAGCTGAGGCTGCGCTGCTTCAAATTCCAGGTGTGAGTGTGGCAAGCCTTCGTCGGGTGTGGCCTGATAAAATAGAAATCCAAGTCACAGAGAAAAAAGCTCAAGCGATTTTGCCCGATGGTCAAATTTATGCCACGGATGGCTCAGTGTTTATGCCGTTTCATTCAGAGCATTTGAATCCATTGCTAGAAAAAAAATTGAGTCAGTTGCCCGTGTTTGCGGGTTCGGTGGAGGATCTTCCTGCGGTTGCCGCCTTTTATCAGCAGGCTCAAAGACTGTTGGGTCAGGATGGTTTTCGGGTCAATTTTGTCGGATGTGATGAGTTAGGATCTTGGACGGTTGGTGTCACAAATATGACTACAAATATGACTATCGTGTTGGGGAGAGATCACTTACTCGAAAAATTAGCCAGATTTACTCAAAATTATGGGATCTTGGAGAAGACAAATCAGAATAAAATTCCGATATTGATAGATTTGAGATACAACCTCGGCTTTGCAGCAGAATATTCTTCATAAAACTTTATAAATCTATATCAATCTGTGATAAGTCGCGTAGCGTGGCTTAATAAAGTTGTATAGACTACCTGCCATTTGGCAGTCAGTAGGGAGCGCGGCGGATATGATACGAACACCAGATAAGCATTTAGTGACCGCTTTGGACATTGGGACTTCAAAAGTGGTCGCCATGGTCGCGGAAGTCACAGAAGATAACAAACTTCATATTATTGGTGTGGGTTCGCACCCCTCTAAAGGGCTGAAAAAAGGAGTCATTG
>JACCDV010382589.1_pt1 | contig 14676 bp, 18 predicted proteins | sample 7446131 | NCBI WGS metagenome assembly JACCDV01 (sample SAMN15323448, study PRJNA562643) | freshwater metagenome | isolation source: river surface water | place: USA:Blue River Watershed | collected 2017-08-17 | reverse complement strand
CGTACACAAACACCCACAGCACAAACACCAGCGTGAGGCGGGGTTCTTCCAAGCGATGACCCATCACGGTCTCGGCTTGTCGGCGAAGGCGAAGTTTGTTCAACATGGTGCTGGGATTTTAGGCGCATGAAAGTCAACTGGGACACGCTGAGCTATCCCGAGTGGGATGCGCACCACGCCACCGCCGCCGCACCCTTGCAGCAAGACTGGGCGTATGGCGCTTGCATGAAAACCTTGGGCGTGGGTGTGTTGCGTGGGTTGGTTGAGCAAGACGGAACGCCTGTGGCCTTGGCGCAATTCATTGTGCGACGCATGGTGGGCGGCTTGGCCAATATGGCGTTGTGTTCGCTGGGGCCCGTGTGGTTGCAGCCCTTGTCTGGGACCGATAAAGCACGTGTTTACAAAGCCCTCAAAAAAACCATTCCTTTGAAGAACTTGCGCGTGGTCGCGTTTACCCCATTGGAAGCGCAAGGCCCTGAGCTGGGTCTTTCGCGTTGGCGTCGGGTCATGACGGGGCATAGCACAGTGGTGCTAGATCTTCAGCCTGAGCTTGAGGTTTTGCGCGCTCAGCTGGATGGACGTTGGCGCTACAGCTTGGCACGTGCTGAAGAGTCGTCTTTGACCATCCATCGCGTGGGCACCAACGCTGGCCAATACCGATGGTTGTTGGATGCCGAAATGCAGCAACGTGAACAACGTGGTTTGCACGGTTTGCCTTTGCAGTTCTTTGACTTGTATGTGCCATCGCGTCAACAGCCCAGCAAAACCATCTTGACCATGCGTGCCGATGTAGGGCGCGAGCGAGTGGCCGGCATGATGTTTTTGATCCACGGCGAAGCGGCCACCTACCAAGTGGGCTGGACCAGCGAGGCTGGCCGTGAGCACAACGCGCACAACTTCATTTTGTGGAACGCCCTACAAGAGTTGCGCGAGCGCGGTGTCCGCAAACTCGACCTCGGTGGCGTCAATACCACCCGCAGTGCCGGCATTGCGCGCTTCAAAATAGGCACAGGCGGCCAAGTGCTCACCTGCGCAGGGACGTTCATTTAAACCATGTTGCGCGTTTCACACCTTTCTTGCAGCCGAGGCAATAAGCCTTTGTTTGCCGACGTGAGTTTCAGTCTGCAAGCCGGTCAAGCCTTGCACCTCGAGGGTGACAACGGCGTGGGTAAAACCAGCTTGTTGCGCATCGTCTGTGGTTTGTCGCCTGCGGATGCGGGCGAGGTGTGCTGGCACGACAAGCCCATTCAACAAAACGCCACAGCGTTTCGTTCGTCGCTGTTTTACTTGGGCCATGGTTTGTCGCTCAAAGAAGAGTTGACCGCTTTAGAAAACCTCATGTCAGATGCAGCCGTGTCTGGTCGTACGCTCACGCAGTCACAGGCCTTGTTGGCGTTGGCTCGCATGGGCTTGCGCGGGCGCGAGCATTTGCCGTTGCGTGTGATGTCGCAAGGTCAAAAGCGTCGCACTGCGCTGGCGCGTTTGCTGGCCAGCCAAGCCCCGCTGTGGGTGTTGGACGAGCCGTTTGTGGCGTTGGACGCCAAAGCCGTGGATGGGTTGCGTGGTTTGTTGGCCGAGCATGTGGCCAACGGCGGCATGGTTTTGTTTACCAGTCATCAGCCGGTGACGCTCACCAGCGCCAGCGGCGTTGAAGTGGCTGTGCAAACCTACCGATTGAAAGGCGTGGCATGAGTGGCGGCGCGTTTATGGCTGTGTTGCGGCGCGATCTGTTGTTGGCCATGCGCCGCAAGAGCGAGGTGCTGACCGCCGTCTTTTTCTTTGTGGTGGTGGCCGCGTTGTTCCCGCTGGGCATTGGCCCCGAACTCAACACCCTGCGCTTGGTGGCCCCCGGCGTGTTGTGGGTGGGTGCGTTGTTGTCGAGCATGTTGGCATTGCAGCGTTTGTTTGAGGCCGACTACCGTGATGGCACGCTGGAGCAAATGGCTTTGTCGCCCTCGCCAATGCCCTTACTGATCAGTGCCAAACTGCTGGCGCATTGGCTGGTGTCAGGGGTGCCATTGGTATTATTGGCCCCAGTTTTGGGGTTGCAATTTGACCTGTCTGCAGATGCGTTGGTCACCCTCACGTTGGCCCTGTTGTTGGGTACTCCTATTTTGTCTTTGGTGGGCGGCATTGGTGCTGCATTGACTTTGGGCGTGCGCGGAGGTGGGGTGTTGGTGTCGTTGCTAGTGCTGCCTTTGTTCATCCCTGTGCTGGTGTTTGGCGCAGGGGCTGTCGAGGCTCAGGCCAGTGGTTTGGGCGCACAAGCGCACTTGTCAATTTTGATGGCCATGTTGTTGCCCGCAGCTTTTTTCAGTCCGTTGGCATGTGCGGCGGCTTTACGGATCGCGTTGGAATGAGAAATATCAACTGGTTTCACTACGCAGCACCGCAAACCTTTTATGGGTTGGCGGGCAAAGCGTGGCCTTGGTTTGCAGTGTTGGCCACCTTGCTCATGCTGGTGGGCATGTGGCTGGGATTTGCTGTGGCCCCTACCGACTTTCAGCAAGGCGAGGGCTATCGCATCATTTTTGTGCACGTGCCTGCAAGCTGGATGTCGATGGTCATTTACTTGGCCATGGCGTTTTGGAGCGTGCTGGGTCTGACCTTCAACACACGACTGTCGGGCATGATGACCCGCGCTTTGGCGCCTACTGGGGCCTTGTTTGCATTTCTTTCGCTGTGGACGGGTGCACTCTGGGGCAAGCCCATGTGGGGCGCATGGTGGGTGTGGGATGCACGCCTCACGTCTGAGCTGATTTTGTTTTTCTTGTACTTGGGCTACATCGCTCTGACGTCTGCCATTGACGACACGCGCCGCAGCGACCGGGCTGGGGCGCTCATTGCCATTGTGGGAGCCATCAATGTGCCCATCATTTATTTCTCGGTGAAGTGGTGGAACACCTTGCACCAAGGTGCTTCGGTGTCGGTCACACAAGGCTCCAGCATGGCAGCCATCATGTTGTGGAGCATGTTGCTGATGGCTTTGGCGTTTTGGTTTTACACCGTGGCCTTGGTGCTGTACCGCGTGCGCACCCTCATCTTGCAGCGTGAGAGTCATGCCGTTTGGGTGCACGAACTCGACGAGGTGAAGTCATGAGGTGGGAAAGCTGGAGCCAGTTTTGGGCCATGGGCGGCTATGCCGTGTATGTGTGGGGCAGCGTGGGCGTGACGGCTTTGCTGTTGGCCATTGAAGTGTGGCAAGCCCGTTGGGCACACCGCGTTGTGTTGAATCAATTGAAAGCCGAGCAGGCTGTGGCCCAATTAGAGGTTGAGGAATTGATGTGATGAAACCAAGAACCAAACGATTTGCACTGATTGCTGCTGGCATAGTGGTGCTGTGCGCGGCAGCGGCGTTTGTGCTGAATGCTTTTCAAAGTAATTTGGTGTTTTTCTTCACGCCCACGCAAGTGAGCAAAGGTGAAGCGCCCAAGGGGCGCACGTTCCGTGCAGGCGGCATGGTCAAAGAAGGCAGCTTGGTGCGCGATGGCAACACGGTGCGCTTTGTCATCACCGACACCGTGCACGACATTCCTGTGACTTATGTGGGCCTGTTGCCCGACTTGTTCAAAGAAGGCAAAGGCGTGGTGTCGCAGGGCAAACTGGGCGACGACGGTGTGTTTGTGGCCAGCGAAGTCTTGGCCAAGCATGACGAAAACTACATGCCGCCTGAAGCCCAACACGCGATGGACGAAGCGGCTGCTGCCAAAGCGGCCAAGTCTGTGCAAACGCCAGCCCCCATCAAAGGCAACCCATGATTCCAGAACTCGGTAATTTCGCGCTCATGCTGGCGGCCTTGGTGGCCGTGATGCAGGGTGTGTTGCCCATTGCAGGCACGTTGGTGCGCAACCCCCAAACGCAAGTGACTTTGCAGTCCTTGGCACGCCCCACGGCGGCGTTGCAGTTTGTCTTGGTGGCCTTTGCGTTTGGTGTGCTGGCCACTTCGTTTTTGAACAACGATTTTTCGGTGTTGTACGTGTCTCAGCACTCCAACTCCTTGTTGCCCAAGCCTTACCAATTCGCCGCAGTGTGGGGTGGCCACGAAGGCTCGCTCTTGTTGTGGGTGTTGTTGCTGGCTCTGTGGTCGGTGGCGGTGGCGGTGTTTTCGCGCAGCTTGCCACTTGACATGGTGGCCCGTGTGATTGGTGTGTTGGGTTTGATTTCGGTTGGGTTTTTGCTGTTCATCTTGACCACATCCAACCCCTTTGAGCGCTTGTTGCCTGCCGCGATGGAAGGCAAAGATTTAAACCCACTGTTGCAAGACCCAGGTTTGGTGATTCACCCGCCGATGCTCTACATGGGCTATGTGGGCATGGCGGTAGCGTTTGCGTTTGCTGTGGCGGCTTTGATGAGCGGTCGTTTGGATGCCGCATGGGCGCGTTGGTCGCGCCCATGGACGGTGGTGGCTTGGACCTTCCTCACCTTTGGTATTGGCCTCGGTTCTTGGTGGGCGTATTACGAACTCGGCTGGGGCGGTTGGTGGTTTTGGGACCCTGTTGAAAACGCGTCGCTCATGCCTTGGTTGGTTGGCACGGCGCTCATTCACTCTTTGATGGTGACTGAGAAGCGCGGGAGCTTCAAAGCATGGACGGTGTTGCTGGCCATTGCAGCGTTTTCCTTGTCACTGCTCGGCACGTTCTTGGTTCGCTCTGGCGTGCTCACGTCAGTTCATGCGTTTGCGTCTGACCCCAAGCGCGGTGTGTTCATCTTGATCTTCTTGGCGGTGGTGGTGGGCGCGTCGCTCACACTGTTCGCTTGGCGTGCACCCCGCGTGGCCTTGGGTGGCCGCATGGAGCTGGTGTCGCGTGAATCGTTTTTGTTGGCCAACAGTGTGTTGCTGGTGGTGGCCACGGCGGCTGTGCTGCTGGGCACGATTTACCCGCTCATCATTGATGCGCTGAACTTGGGCAAGCTATCAGTAGGTCCACCGTATTTCAATGCTGTGTTTGCGCCGCTGCTCGTGCCCACGGTATTTCTCATCATTCCCGGTTCAGTGGCGCGTTGGCGCGATGCGAATGTGCGCGAAATTGCGCACAAGCTGCGCTGGTCGCTTGCGGGTGCCGTTGCTTTGGCTGTGCTGTTGCCCTTTGTGTTGGGCGGTTGGTCGCTTGGTGCAACGTTTGGTTTGTTCCTCGGCTGCTGGGTGGCTTTGGGAACGGCCCAACAAGTGTTGGAGCGCGTGGGTAAGCCGGGCCGCATTGGTGCATCTTTTTGGGGGCAACACATCGCTCACTTTGGCATGGCGGTGTTGGTCATCGGCATCACCGGGGTCAAGTGCTATGAGGTCGAGCGCGATGTTCGCATGCGCATTGGCGATGTGGTCACGATTGCGCCCTACACCTTCCGCTTGAACTCGCTCGACGAAGTGCGCGGCCCCAACTACAAGGCCGTGCGTGCCGATGTGCAGGTGCTGCGTAACGACAAAATCATCGAGATTTTGCAGCCCGAAAAACGCCGTTATTTCTCCTCGGCCATGGCCATGACCGAAGCTGGCATTGACTCGGGCTTCATGCGCGATTTGTATGTCTCGCTGGGAGAGCCACTGGACGACGCCCGCACCGAGTGGAGCATGCGTGTGTATTACAAGCCCTTTGTGCCATGGCTTTGGGGTGGTGTGTTGCTGATGGTGTTGGGGGGCGTGTTGGCCGCGCTTGACCGGAGGTATCGCAAATGAAAAAGGTCTTGATTCCTCTGGTCTTATTCATTGGTCTCGTGGTGTTTTTGGCCGTGGGCTTAAAGCGCGACCCGCGTGAAATTCCGTCGCCCTTGATTGGTAAGCCTGCACCGCATTTCAGTTTGTTCACGTTGGAGCCTGGCGACGTGAAGTTTTCGCCCATCGACATGCAAGGCCAAGTGTGGATGCTTAATGTATGGGCCACTTGGTGTGTGGCATGTCGTGAAGAGCATCCCGTGCTGGTGGCGTTTTCTGAGAAGCACCAAGTGCCGATCGTGGGCTTGAGCTATAAAGAAATCCAGCCGCAAGACCCCGCCTATAAATCACCATTTGACGAGAAGCTGCAGCTCGCACGCGAGCGCAGTCAAGTCTGGCTCAAGCGTCATGGCAACCCCTATATGACCACCGTCATGGACCTTGATGGTCGCGTGGGCATCAACTACGGGGTGTACGGTGTGCCTGAAACCTACGTCATCGACAAGGCGGGCGTGATTCGCTACAAGTTTGTCGGGGCTGTCACGCCCGTGCTGTTGGCTGAAAAAATCTTGCCCCTGATTGCGGAGTTGAACAAATCATGAAACGTGTTTGGATGAATGGCGCCTTGCATGGCGTTTATGCGCTCAGCGTTTCGATGGCCGTGTGGTTTACCCCACAGGCAGCGCTGGCGCAAGCCACCTCCGCTTCGCTGGCGCCTGAACCCGCTGCGGCGGCCTCGGCTGGCTTGGTGGTGGGGCGTGAAGCCCCACTGATGGCCGAAGACCCCAAGCTTGAAGCCCGCTTGGTGGACATCTCGCAAGAGTTGCGTTGTTTGGTGTGCCAAAACGAATCTTTGGCTTCCTCCCATGCCGAGCTGGCCGATGATTTGCGCAACGAGGTGCGTGAGTTGATTCGCTCGGGCAAGTCTGACCAAGAAATCAAAGACTTTTTGGTGTCACGCTATGGTGACTTTGTGCTCTACCGCCCCGAGGTCAAACCTTTGACATGGGTGCTGTGGTTTGGCCCGTTTTTGTTGTTGGTGATCGCCGCCATCTTCTTGGGTGTGTATTTGCGTCAACGCCGTGCGTTGGCGGCCCCTGCCGCCTTGAGCGACGAAGCGCGAGAGCGCGCCAAGCAACTGTTGAAAGGTTGATGTGAATCCCGCACTCGCATTTATTTATGTCGCTGTGGCCATGATGGCCGGGGTGATGGTGGTGTTGAGCGTGGCGCTGTGGCGTGGCTCACAACAGGGCGCACGTTTGGCGGCGCATCAGGCCGATGCCATCAACGACCCTGCCAAAGCCAACGCCGCGGTGTACCGCGACCAAATGGCCGAACTCGACCGAGAGTTTGTGATGGGTAACTTGAGCTACGAAGAGCTCAAAGCGGCACGTGACGAATTGTCTGAGCGTCTGCTCGCCGATGTGGCGGCGGTTGACGAAGCCGTGCAGGAGTCTGCACCTAGCGCTGCACGCTCAGCCGTCGTGTGGCGCAAGCCTTGGCTCAGCATCGGACTCTTGGTGTTTGTGATCCCCGTGGCGTCTATGTTGATGTACAGCGTGTTGGGCGAGCCAGCCGCCCTGGACCCACGTGCCTTGCAACAAGGTGTGGACGGTTCTGCTGAAGTGACACCTGAGAAACTGACCGAGATGGCTGTGGCCCTCACACGTCGCTTGCAAGACGAGCCCAACAGCATGGAGGGTTGGGTCATGCTTGGGCGCGTGCAACGCGCGCGTGGTCACTTTGAAGAGGCTGCAGAGGCCTTTGGTAAAGCGCTGTCTCTCAGCCGCGATGACAATTTGTCGATTGAGCGCGCTGAAGTCTTAGCGCAAAAGAACGGTGGTAGTTTTGCCGGTGAGCCTTGGGCCATCATCCAGCGTGTGCTCACCGCTGATCCGCACCATCTCAACGCTTTGTTCTTGGCCGGTAGCGCGTCGTATGCTGAACTGAACTTCAACACAGCCCTGCGTTATTGGGAGCGCGCCCGTGAAGTCGTGCCTGCTGATTCGCCTGATGCCCCGGAACTTGACCGTGCGATTGCCGAAGCGCGCAACAAGATGGGCTTGCCTGCCATTCCTCCGCGTGCCGCCAGTTCTGCGGCTGATGTGGTTGCAAGCTCGCCTGTCGCTAAGGCTGTGTTGGCGGCCAGCAGCATCAGTGGTCGTGTGACCTTGGTGAAAGAGTTACAAGGTTTGGTGGCCCCCACGGACACGGTGTTTGTCTACGCCACGCCGGTGACTGGCTCGCGCATGCCAATTGCGATTTTGCGAACGACGGCTGACAAACTCCCCTTGGACTTTGTGCTGGATGACAGCATGGCCATGAGCCCCAATGCCCAACTCACAGGCATGGACGAAGTCACGGTGCGTGTGCGTATCTCAAAGAGTGGTCAAGCCATCGCACAACCGGGGGACTATGGCGTGAGTCTCACGCCTGTGAAGCCCGGCAGCCAAGGCCTGAACTTGATGGTGCGTGATACCTTGCAGTCCACCGCACAATGATGTTGTGAAGCAGCTATGAAAAAAGCCCCGCAGTTTGATAACTGCGGGGCTTTTTGATTGGCGGTGTGCTGACTTACAGCAAGCCGTTCATGCGTGCAAAGTGCAGTGTTTGGGTACGGCTCTTCACGTCCAAGCGGCGGAATAAACGCCACAAGTGAACCTTCACGGTGTGTTCGCTGATGTCCAACTCGGTCGCGATGTCGCGGTTGCTCAAACCGCGGTCCAACATCACGATGAGTTGTTTTTGGCGCTTGGACAATTTGGTCTCACCCACAGCCACTGCTGGCTCGTCATCGCTGCCATGCTCGGCGGCAAACAAGCCTTGAATGGCGGAAGAGATTTCGTTAGCAGGGGTGGATTTTTCAATGTAGATGTCAGCACCGGCTTCGATGCAAGTCTCTTCAGCTTCGCCTGCAGGCATCGAAGAAATCACAGCCAATGGCACGTTGGCATACATGGTCTTGATGTCTTTGACGGCTGAGGTACCTTTGACGCCAGGCAGCAATAAGTCGAGCACAAACAATTCGGGTTCACCGTTTTTGATGATGGCGGCTTGCAATTCGCTGAACTTTTCCAATTCAACAACCTTTGATGCGGGACGCATGCGGCGCAGCAACATGGCAATGGCTTGGCTAACCAAAGTATGGTCGTCCATGATGTACATACTCATTTTTATTACTCCTGAATCAATATTAGTAGTTTAGCCCCATTGCGGCTCGTACATCCTGCATGGTTTCCCGCGCTGTTTGGCGTGCTTTTTCAGTACCTGCGTCAACAATATCGCGAACAATCTTGGGGTTGGTGATGTAGGGCTCAGCCCGTTCGAGCATGGGTTGCTGCTCGCGCAAGATGGCATCGATGATGGGTTGCTTGCACTCCAAACAGCCAATGCCAGCGGTTTTGCAGCCTTGAGTCACCCACTCGCGCTGGCCTGCATCGCTGTAGACCATGTGGAATTGCCACACGGGGCATTTGTCAGGGTTGCCCACGTCGGTGCGCTTTTGGCGCGCTGGGTCGGTGGGCATGCGCTTGACTTTGTGCTCAATCGTGGCGCGGTCTTCGCGAATGGCGATGGCGTTGTTGTAACTCTTGCTCATCTTGGCGCCGTCCAGGCCCGGTAGCTTGCTGGCTTCTGTGAGCAGGGCTTGGGGCTCGGGCAAGATGATTTTGCCGGTGCCTTTGAAGTAGCCATTCAAGCGTTCGCGGTCTTGCTCGTCCAACTCTGGCGCGGTGGCAATGTAGCCCAGCGCGCCTTCCATGGCTTTGGCGTCACCGGTTTCTTGGTAGGCCTTGCGTGATTTTTCAAAGCGTTTCAAGCTGTCTTTGGGCAGTTTGGCCAGTGAGGCTTGCACTTTTTCTTCCGCGTTGGTTTCGCGGCCATACAAGTGGTTGAAGCGGCGTGCGGCCTCACGGGTGAGTTCGACGTGGCTGGCTTGGTCTTCGCCCACCGGCACGTGCTTGGCCTTGTAAATCAAGATGTCAGCTGCTTGCAGGAGCGGGTAACCCAAGAAGCCGTAGGTGGACAAGTCTTTGTCTTTGAGTTTTTCTTGTTGGTCTTTGTAGGTGGGCACACGCTCCAACCAGCCCAAGGGCGTGCCCATGGCCAAGAGCGTGAACAACTCGGCGTGTTCGGGGATGCGGCTCTGCAAGAAGATGGTGCAAGCGTTGGGGTCGAGGCCAGCAGCGAGCCAGTCAATCACCATTTCGTACACGTTCTTCTCGATCACCTCACGGTTTTCATAGTGGGTGGTCAGCGCGTGCCAATCGGCCACGAAGTAGTAGCAATCCATCTCAGACTGCAAACGCACCCAGTTTTTCAAAGCGCCGTGGTAATGGCCCAAGTGCAAAGCGCCGGTGGGGCGCATGCCGGAGAGAACGCGTTCTTTCATATCGTGCTGACTGTTAGGGGTTCAATAAAAATTCAAAGGGGCTGAGTAAGAGCGACAACACAAAGACAGTCCACTGCATGAACGGCGTCATCCAGATGTGGTCGAGTTGTTTGAAGGCCACCAAGCCCAAAATGATGTACATGCCGTAGGGCTCGACTTTGGCGAGCCACACAGCGGCGCGCCAAGGCAGTAATCCCACCAGCACACGGCCACCATCGAGCGGTGGCAGGGGAAACAGGTTGAAGACGAACATGGACACATTGACCATCACGCCTGCCAAACTCATTTTCAAGAAATAGGTTTCGGTCACGCCGAAGCCCTTCATCATGTAAAACGCCAGCAGCCAAGCAAGGGCTTGCACAAAGTTGATGGCAGGGCCAGCCAAGGCCACCCAAATCATGTCCCGTTTGGGATGGTTCAAGTTGCCGAAGCGCACAGGCACAGGGCGGGCGTAGCCAAATAAAAAGTTACCACCCGAGGCAAGGTACAGCAGTGCCGGCACAGCAATGGTTCCCAATGGGTCAATGTGCGGCACGGGGTTCAAAGTGACGCGTCCCAACATCAAAGCCGTGTTGTCACCCAAACGGTGCGCCACGTAGCCATGCGCGGCCTCATGCATCGTGATGGCAAACACCACGGGCAAGGCATAAATCAGGATGGTTTGAATCAGCTCAGGGAAATTCACGGCGTCATTGTCGCATTCAACACTTCAGGCTTAGGTGTGATGCCGTTTACAGGCCCAAAGTGCTCAGAGGGCCACGTCCTTCGCGGATGATTTCGAGGTCGCCTCCACCGTCCATGGGGGTGAGGTCCACCACGGTGGTGGGTTCGAGCGGGCAAGCGCCTGCGTCAATCACGGCCGCTAGGTCGTGTTCAAAACGGTCGCGAATGTCTTCGGCGTCGTTCATCGGGTCGGTCTCGCCGGGGGCGATGAGCGTGGTGGCCAACAGCGGTGCGCCGTGGAGTTCAAGCAGGTCGAGCAGGGTTTTGTTCAGCGGCACACGCAGACCAATGGTTTTGCGCTGCGGGTGGCTCACGCGGCGCGGCACTTCTTTGGTGGCTTCCAAGATGAAGGTGTAGGCACCAGGGGTGGCCGCTTTGAGTAGGCGGTATTGGCGGTTATCCACACGGGCGTAGTTGGCCAGCTCTGACAAATCCCGGCACAGCAGGGTGAGGTGATGCTTCTCGTCCACTTGCCGAATGCGGCGCATCTGCTCGACGGCTGATTTGTCGTCGAGGTGGCACACCAAGGCGTAGCTCGAATCGGTGGGCACGGCCACGATGCCGCCACGCTCTAACAACTGCACAGCTTGCTTGAGCAAACGAGGTTGGGGGTTGTCGGGGTGAACTTGAAGAAACTGCGCCATTATTGAATTCGGTCGGCGAGGGCTTCCCACACGGGGGTGAGCTGGCCTGGCAGCCAAGGCAAAGTGCCTAGGTCGATGCGGCTCTCGTCGGGACTATGGAAATCGCTGCCGCGCGAGGCAAAGAGGTCAAACTCTTTGGCCATATCAGCGTAGGTCACGTACTCGGCGGGTGTGTGGCTGCCAGTGACCACCTCGACGCCTTGGCCGCCGTGGTTTTTGAATTCGGTGAAGAGTGCAAACTCTTCGTTGGGCGTGAAGCCATAACGCGCGGGGTGGGCAATGATGGCCATGCCACCGGCTTGCACGATCCACTGGACCGCGTCTTTGAGTGTGGCCCAGCGGTGGGGCACGAAGCCGGGGTTGCCCTCGGTGAGGAAGCGGCGAAACACCTCATTGGTGTCTTGGCAGGCGCCAGTTTCCACGAGGAAACGTGCAAAGTGGGTGCGCGAAATCAGCTCAGGGTTGCCTGCGTATTTGAGAGCGCCTTCGTACGCGCCGTGGATGCCCACTTTGGCGAGACCTTCTGACATCTCTTGGGCGCGTTCACCACGCCCGCCGCGTGTTTGGCGCAGGCCATTCACCAGTTGTTTGTTGTGTGCATCAAACCCCAAGCCGACGATGTGCACGGTTTTGTTGGCAAAGGTGATGGAGATTTCAACGCCGGTGAGGTACTTCAAACCGTTGGCTTGTGCAGCCGTCAGTGCGCGGTCTTGACCGCCCACCTCGTCGTGGTCGGTCAAGGCCCACAGCTCAACACCATTGGCTTTGGCGCGAGCGGCCAATTGCTCTGGCGTGAGCGTGCCATCCGAGACCACGGAGTGGCAGTGCAGGTCGGCGTTGAGGATGGAGGAAGTCACGCCTTCATTGTAGGCGTGGCAAGGCTTGGCGCGCATTGATGTGGGTGGCTTGGGCCAGCGCATCGAGGGAAATGCCGCGCAGTTCAGCCAGCACTTGCGCGATGCGTGGCAGCTCTGCGGGCTCGTTACGGCCTTGCGGTTCACCTGCGCCGCGCCGTTCGGCCGTGGTGTAGCGCCAATGTGGGGGAATGTCGGGTGCGTCGGTTTCGAGCACGATGGCTGAGAGTGGCAGTTCGGTGGCCAAGCGACGCAGCTGCAAAGCGCGGTCATAGGTGAGGGCGCCGCCAAAACCGAGCTTGAATCCCAAAGCGATGAAGGCTTGTGCTTGCTGCAAGCTGCCGTTGAACGCGTGGGCAATGCCGCCCACCACAGGCGTGTCACGCAAACCTTTGAGAAGAAGGTCTGCACTGCGGCGCACGTGCAAGATGACGGGCAGTTGGTGTTGTTGCGCGAGCTTGAGCTGGGCTTTGTAAAAGAGCTGTTGCTTGGCTAAGGCGTTGGGCGTGTTGACCTCGGGTACAAACCCATCGAGGCCAATTTCGCCCACGGCCACCAAGCGTGGGTCATCACGATGAGCCGTCAGCCCAGCATCGAGCTGTGTCAAATGAGACTCGGTGGCTTGCGGCGTATAGAGTGGGTGAATGCCTAGCGCGTAGGCGTCTTGTTGGGCATGTGCCAACAAGCGAACCGTGTCAAAGTTGGCGGCTTCAACAGCCGGAATCACACAGCAAGCCACGCCAGCGGCTCGCGCACGTTGGTGCACGCTGGTGCGGTCAGCGTCAAATTCGCGAGCGTCTAAATGTGCGTGGGTGTCGATGAAGCAAGTCATGTGGAGGTGCTGTGTGTTTGATAGGCATCAAACCAGCACAGCAGGTGTTGCCTGATACTTGAGCGCTCTGGATTTTCTAACGAGCCCGCAAACTTGGCTGGCATTTGTCATGCTCACGGCGCTGGAGTTGGTGCTGGGCATTGACAACATCATTTTGATCGCTATTTTGGTGGACGAGTTGCCAGCGCATCAGCGCGCTTTGGCTCGCAAAATCGGCTTGGTGTTGGCCATGGTCATGCGCATTGTCTTGTTGTTGGCGATTGCGTGGATCATGGGCTTGCTCAGCCCCTTGTTTCATCTGCAAGGAATACCCGTGGCAGGGCGGGATTTGATTTTGTTTGGCGGCGGCTTGTTTTTGATATGGAAAAGTACCGCAGAAATACACGCCACGGTGAGTGCGCCGTTGCGCCGGTTGCAGGGCCAGCCACGGGCTTATGCCAGCCTGGGCCGCGTGCTGCTACAAATTATTTTGATTGACCAAGTCTTCTCGCTGGACTCAGTCATCACCGCTGTAGGTATGGTGGATGAAGTCGAGATCATGGTGGCTGCCATTGTGGTGGCCGTGGCCGTCATGATGTGGGTGGCTGATGCTGTGGCTGAGTTCATTCAACAAAACCCAACGCTCAAGATTTTGGCCTTGAGCTTTTTGTTGATGGTGGGCGTGGCTTTGATTGCCGATGGTTTCGGCAGCCACATCCCACGCGGCTACATCTACTTTGCCATGGTGTTTTCAGTGGCTGTCGAGGCCATCAACATCCGTTACTTGCGCCATGCGCAAGACGAGGCGTCTTAATTAGCCCTGGCTTGCCAGCGTGCCGCCCAAGGCAAACACGGAGTTGGGCACGTTGGTTTTGATTGAAGTTTGAGGTTTTTGTGCAAACACGCCTCGCTTGGGCGAGCTGACCATGGGCGCAAGACCTGTTTTGGCTTGCTGCTCCGCAATCAAGCTGTGCAGACTGATGGTGCGCATGTGATCTTCCATTTTTTGGTTCAGTTGCGTCCACAGAGCTTCGGTCGACACATAGCCGTTTTGTGCGGCATCTGCCGGAACGTGTTCTTTTTCGTCGGGGCTGTTCACAGCATCAATGATGTCAGCCACGCTGATGTGGTGAGCATCGCGATTCAGGGTGTAGCCGCCGCCGGGGCCGCGGGTGCTTTCCACCAAACCGTGTTGGCGCATTTTGCTAAAGAGCTGTTCAAGGTATGAGATAGAGATGTGCTGGCGCTGACTGATGGCTGCCAGTGACACAGGGCCTTGGTGCTGACGCAAGCCCATGTCAATCATGGCAGTGACGGCAAAACGGCTTTTGGTGCTCAAACGCATGATGTGCTCCTTTCGGTTTTTGGCTGGCTGACTTACCAGATTGGCGCAGACTTTACGCAGAAAATTACTTCGTGTAAATTCGTATTTGTTGATTTTTTTATTCGAATAATTCGAAGTTTAATGGGGCTTATGAATTTCAAACATCTTTACTATTTCTGGGTCACAGCACGTGCTGGCGGGATTATGCGTGCAGGTGAGCAGTTACACACAACGCCGCAAACCTTGTCTGGGCAGATCAAGTTACTGGTAGAAAGCTTGG
>JACCDV010276523.1_pt1 | contig 14676 bp, 14 predicted proteins | sample 7446131 | NCBI WGS metagenome assembly JACCDV01 (sample SAMN15323448, study PRJNA562643) | freshwater metagenome | isolation source: river surface water | place: USA:Blue River Watershed | collected 2017-08-17 | reverse complement strand
ATATTGAGGGTGGCGAACATGGCAGGAATCATGAGGAAGGCAATGACGACAAAGAGAAGGTTGAACGGGAGGTAGAGAAGAGCGACGCTAGATATAATAGCGCCGACGAGATAAGCAAGTGGACGAGTGACGCGGAAGAAACTAATAATTTGAGCGTCTGTGCTATTTGTGCGCTTAAAGAAATGAACTTCAGTAGTAACTTCTACAAAGCTCGCGCCAACACGAGTGGTGAACATAATTAAAATCCACAGTAGTACATCTGGTTCGTTCACAAATGAAATCCAAGCAGTAGAAACCGCTAATATCATAAGGCCAAGCGCCATCATTTCTTTTTCGCCGATATACTTATCAGCAGCAATACCTATTGGGTACTCAAAGAGTACGTAGGCGGCTTGGCCGAACAGCATGATGATACCGAACTGTGCCCACGAAAGGCCTATAGTAGTAATGAGATACAGTGGTGTAAACACAACCATAGTCATGAAGAAAATCTGAAGTACAAAGTGAACCATGAAGACGGCCCGGATGTCCGGCTTTTGCCAAAAGCCACGGATAGCCTCAAGAGGTTGTAGGTCAGTATATTTCGGGTCTTGAAAGTCTTTGAAGTACAAAAGCATAATACCGATGATTGGTAAGAGCGACAGGGAGCTCGCAAGGTATGCGTATGAGAAGCTGCCACCAAGAGCAATAAGCTCGCTAGAAATAAACGGTGAGAGAGCACCGACGGCACTCATGAGAGAAAGAAGGAGTCCGCGTCTGGTCCCAGTAAGACCTTCGTCGTTGCCGATGTGTTCTTCCATGAAGACATCAAGATTGAAGACTATGAGCGGCACGATAATGAGATGAAGCGCCATTAAAGGCACTGCCACCCGCAACGTTTCTGCGTGAGCGAGCGAGAATACAGCTAGACCATTAATAATAAGGAGCCATAGGGTGAGTTTAAAATTACCTACTTTATGAAGTACACGAGAGATAATGAGGAAAATAAGAGTCGTTAGTGCAGAAGTGATGATGTAGATGAGACCAACGGAATTGGCTTCTATAAACTGTTCAAGGAATGAAGAGTTGATGTACGCCACAACAAAGGTATGAAACATCAACAAGAGAGAAGCAATGTAAATCGGTACGTAACGATGGTTAAGCATTTTGCCGTACTCTGACTTCGAAATAACTCGTGGCATATAATTCATTCCATTGTACCGTGCGAGTGCCGGTAAAATATTTTGTTATGTGAAAAGAAAAGAGCGGCGCCTTTCACCACAAGGGTATTTCCATTTTCATAGTCGACTGAAGTCTCCTTGAAAATTAGGTTGGCGCCGCTCTTTTCTTTTGGTTCTTGAGAAATTTTAAAATTGCTTTAGATGCGCGGAGCTAGGGAAAAGTTTTGCGAGTCGTACTTCTTGTACGGTGAGAAAAACTTTTCCCGTTTGCGACAAAGCAGATGAAATGATTTTAAGATTTATCCTTAAATGCCGATTAAGACCGGAATAACCATCGGATTTTTCTGGGTTCGTTGCATAAGGAATTGGGTAACAACATTAGTTACCTCGTCCTTTACTTGTTCAAGGTCGATTGGGTTCATGCGTTCAGTTTGCTTTTCAACTGTGCGCTTGATGAGAATACGAGCTTCAGAGAGAAGTTGCTGATTCTCACGAAGGTAGATAAAGCCGCGGGAGATAATATCTGGGGATTTGCGAAGCTTGCCAGTCTTGCTATTCACGGTCGCAATAATCACAAACATACCATCGCTCGCGAGTGAGAGACGATCACGGAGTACCACTTCTTGTTTGTTTCCAACTGTGAAGCCATCTACGAGCATCAACTCATTTGGTGCCTTAAATGACTGCTTGATAATCTCAGTTCCGTTCTTAATATCCATGATTGAACCGTTGTCAGGAACAACTACATTCTCTCGCGGGAAGCCATTCTCAATCGCCGCAAACATGTGACTCTTGAGGTGATAGTGGTGTCCGTGTACTGGAATAAGGAACGTTGGTTTGACTGTCTGGTGTACCCATACAAGTTCGCCGGCATTACCGTGTCCTGAAGAGTGCACGTGTGAACCTTGGTAGTTGATTACCTTCACGTTCTTGCGGTAGATGTTGTCCTTAAGTTTTTGGACGGCAATTTCGTTTCCAGGAATGACTGAAGATGAAAGTACGATAGTGTCACGCTCGCTAAGAGTGATGTTCTTATGCTTGTCAGTCGCCATACGCATAAGCGCAGCAAACTCTTCACCTTGGGCTCCGGTTGAGAGGATTACAACTTTGTCAGCTGGGTATTTATCGATGTCACCTGGTTGAATAAAGGTATCAGGTTTTACTTCGAGCATCTTTGCTAAAATGGCGATTTCAATATTAGTCTTGATACTTCGTCCTTCCATTACTACTTTTTTCCCGACTGCTTCACAGGTTTCGATAACACTAATGAGTCGGTCAAATTGTGATGCGAAGGTACCAATTACGAGACGTCCGCTGACAGTCTTGATGATATGTTCAAGTGTCTCATATACTTTAGCCTCAGAGGTAGAGAAACCAGCGCGGTCTGAGTTGGTAGAGTCACAAAGGAGAGCAAGGTTTTTGTTGAGTCCAACTTTTTCCCAACTTGCTCGTTCGGCCACTACGACCTTACCTTCTTCGTGAACAAGCTTAATGTCTCCGGTAATGACGACATCACCGTGTTTTGTTTCAACACAGACACCCATCGCATCTGGAATAGAGTGTGTCACTCGGAACGTTTTGATGCGGGTTTTGCCAACAGTGAACGATTCACCTTCTTTAATAACCTTCATGTCAATTGGTTCCATTTGTGGAAATTCCTCTTGACGCTTAAGGATCATGAGTGAGGTGAGGTACTGCGTGTAGATTGGGGGGTTACCGATACGTTCCATTACGTATGGGATACCTCCAATGTGGTCGAGGTGTCCGTGGGTTACGACCAAGGCACGGATTTTATCCTTGCGTTCTTCAAGGTACTGCGTGTTCGGGAGGATGTAATCTACGCCAGGGGTACCGGTTTCTTCTGACACGAAAGCAAAACCAGCATCAATGACGATGATGTCATCTTTGGTTTCGATGACGTTCATGTTTCGTCCGATTTCTTCACAGCCAGAAATGGTGATGATACGAACAGTATCTTCATCAAGAATCTCAGGTATGACTGGAGATTTTTGGTCTGTGACGTTTAGTCTGTGGGTAAGAGCCGGTGCCTTGTCAGGTCTGCGACGGTTGTTGTTTTGTCTGCGGTTTCGGGTACGGTTTGCACCGCCTGGACCTTGTTGTGCAGGTTTTTTTGGTGCACCAGCTGCTGCAAGAGGCTCGCGCTTCACATGCGGTCGAGGGCCGGGTATTCTTTGTGGTGGTCGTGAGCCTGCATTAAATGGTCGACTACCATGCCTGCTACGGCGGAAAGGACGACGATTCGGTGAGGCTGGTGATGGTTGTGGAGATGTTGGTTCCATATAAATTTTATTACTGTTTAATTATTATTCTTAAATATATTCCAAAGGGTGTCGCTGCTGGTATACCAGGTACTGATGGTACTGAATCTATCTGAACTGCGGGCTATGGCTGGTAATTCACCGATAACGATATCTGACTTCACGACGTAATTTAACTTCGGTCGGAAAAGAAAGATGGCCGGGTGTTCGTTCGCGATAATCGTGCCTGCGTCTTGAAGTCGCTGTTGTCGTTTGATTTCATCTTTTTCGGTTCTGGCTTCTTCTAAGATAGAGTCGACGCTTAGGTTGGTGTACTGGGCAATATTGAGTCCAGGGTCATCTTTTTGGGATGAATGCCAAAATGGATATAAATCCTCAGAACGACTCACGTCTATGCCAAAAAGAAGTGCTTCAAAGTCTCTTGGGCGAATGACTGATTGTAACAAATCGGTTTGCTCGAATTGCTCGATGGCTACATCTGCTCCGACTCCTTTCCAGTTTTCTACCAATTGTTCACTTACTTCCGTCAGGAGAGACGCGTTGCTGGTGCGGAGAGTAAAACTCAGAGTCTCAGCTTGTCCATCCACTTGTTTCTCTAAAAGACCAAGGTTGTTAGTTGCCCAACCACTGCTGCTCAGGATGTCCGAAGCGTTCTTGGTGCCTGCTTCCGCTTCCTTTGATTCTAGCGTACCTTGAGATTGTAGGATAGGACCATCGATGGGGACACCGTAGCCGTGAAGACTTTCATCAATAATTGCTTGTTTATCTGTCGCATAGTAGAGAGCTTCACGGACAGCACTGTCGCGAAGTGCGACTGATTTATTCTGATTAAAGAAGACTCCAAAAATACGAGGAAGAGGCTTGGAAATGACTTTGTATGCTCCGTTTGAGGTTGCTTCTGCAATGTGCTCGGGCGAAATATAGGCTGAGGCATCAATACGCCCACCCTTTATCGCTTCAAGCAAAAAAGATTCTTCAGTAAAAAAAGAAAGCTCCATGACATCGATGTGCGGTGCAAATCTGTTTTGTGTATTCGCGTGAAGGGTATACGTAGTGATAAGTCCTGATTCATCACGCTTCGCTTCTTTGAGTGAAAAAGGTCCCGCACCGATTGGTTCGGTGTTGAGCTGGCTAAATGGAAGCTGTTCAATTGGTATTGCAGACCAGATATGTGCAGGCAAAATTCCGACTAGGAAATTTTCTGAAAAAGGGGTGTAGGCTTCTTTAAGAACAATGTTCAACTCGTATTCGTTAACTTGCTCTACTCTGACATCTGCCCAGTTACCCTTAAGAGGACTTTTGAGGTCAGGATTTTGGATAAGCTCATACGTAAACATAACGTCACGTGCTGTGAGAGGGGTTCCATCGTGGAAAGTGACGTCTTTTCTGATGATAATGTTGTATGTAAGACCGTCTTCTGAAGCGGTGACTGACTCAGCAATATCAGGTGTAAGTGCTCCGTCAGTGCCAATACGCATAACGCCGCTATACAGAAGAGCAGATACATCTTGATCAACCCGAGTGATAGCTAAGGCCGGATTTACAAATCGAGGTGTCCCGACAAGTCCTTCACGGAGAGTGCCACCACTAACCGGGGTCTGGTCTGATACAGACGTGTTAAACGAGATAAGCGCCCATACGCCAGAAAAAAGCACAACAAAGAAAAGCACGCGGAGCACGAGTTTGTCGCTTGGCCGCTTGGTTTCGATAAGTCCAAGGAGTTTATTCGAAAGTCTCCGTAAGGGACGAGGAGTGTTCATAAAAGTTAGTACACAATTGAGTTATTAGTATTTCACAAGGGTAGACGCAAAATCACGGGTATTCACAACCCAGCTATTCAAGGAAGTAGAAATTGAGCTTACGCTACAACGTTAAGAAGTGCAGTGAGTACAAAGAGTACTGCAATACCAACTGAGAACTTGAATAGGAAAAGTTCCGCGCCCCGACGCTTGTGAAAGGCTGAACTGAAGTTGTCGCCGCCAAATGCTCCTCCGAGACTAGAACCACGCTGTTGCAAGAGAATAGATGCAACAAGGAGGATAGAGAGGATTATCTGGATGTACGGCAGTGCTGGAAGCACTGAATCGATAATATTCATGCGTTGAAGAATATAACAAAGAAACAGTAATTTCGCAAGACGTGCAGCTTTTTGCGGTAGTGTCGCTTTTCATATAAAATAACCGGCACGACGAACGAAAGATATTGGTGTTTTCGTCGTATGAATAATGTTACTCAAATAATAAGTTCTTAATCTTTAGTATGTCTACAGAAAACAGTCCAATCCGACCGCTCAACGATAAAGTGATTGTCCGTCCACTTACGGAAGAAGAATCTGGAACTGCTTCAGCCTCAGGAATTATCATTCCGGATTCTGCCAAGAAAGAAAAACCTGAACAGGGAATAGTAATTGCAGTCGGGCAAGGAAAATGGGACGAAGATGGCGAGAAGCGGATTCCGCTGGATGTAAAGATTGGCGATCGAGTCGTCTTTTCAAAGTATGGCTATGACGAAGTGAAAGTGGAAGGTAAAGAATATTTTATCGTGGCCGAAGCGAGCATTTTAGGAGTATTCACGAAATAAGTTCTTAATTCATTATGGCAAAACAAGTAATTTACGGAGAAGAAGTAAAGAAGAAGTTGCAGCGCGGTGTTGATACTGTTGCAAATGCAGTAAAGGTGACGCTTGGTCCACGTGGACGCAATGTGATTCTTGATAAGGGCTTTGGTGGTCCAACTATCACTAACGACGGTGTTTCAATTGCGCGAGAAATTGTCCTCAAAGACAAGTTCGAAAATATGGGCGCTGAAATCATTAAAGAGGTGGCCCAGAAGACCAACGAAGTGGCCGGAGACGGTACCACTACCGCAACTGTACTGACTCAAGCACTCTTCAATGAGGGCTTAAAGCAGACCACGATGGGTGTAAACGCGATGGCTGTTCGAAATGGTATGGAGCATGCTGCGCTTGATGTTGTAGCTGCTCTTAAAGAAATGGCTACGCAAATCTCTTCAATTGAAGAAATTAAGCAGGTGGCGACTATTTCTGCCGAAGATGCTGAACTCGGTGAGAAAATCGCTGAAACAATCGATAAGGTAGGGAAGGATGGCGTCGTAACCGTAGAAGAGTCACAAAGTTTTGGGATTGAGACAGAACTCACAGAAGGAATGCAATTCGATAAGGGTTACGTGTCACCATATATGGTAACGAACCCAGAACGAATGGAAGCAGAATACAAGAACACGCAGATTCTTATTACAGACAAAAAGATTTCATCTGTTCAAGAAATCCTCCCGCTCCTTGAGAAAATCGCTCAGACTGGCAAGAAGGAACTCATAATTATCGCAGATGATGTTGAAGGTGAAGCACTTGCGACATTTGTAGTAAACAAGCTCAAGGGCGGTTTCTCAGTACTGGCTGTAAAGGCACCAGGCTACGGTGATCGCAAGAAAGAAATGCTGGCCGATATCGCAGTCACTACCGGCGGAACACTCATTACTGACGACTTTGGGCTCAAGCTTGAAGATGTTGCTCTCGAGCAGCTCGGAAAAGCTGACAGGGTTATTGCTACCAAAGACAACACAACAATTGTTGGTGGCGGCGGAGACAAGAAAGACATCACTGATAGAGTGGCGGCTCTTAAAGCGCAGCTTGAGCAGACTTCATCAAAGTTTGATAAAGACAAAATTGCCGAGAGAATCGCGAAGTTGGCCGGTGGCGTCGCTGTGATTCGTGTGGGCGCTGCAACCGAAACCGAAATGAAATATCTCAAGCTCAAGATTGAAGATGCAGTCAATGCTACACGTGCAGCAATCGAAGAAGGAATCGTGCCGGGTGGTGGTACTTCACTCGCACGCGCTGCGAGTATCGTCGAGAAAAATCTCATGACGAAGAAAGATCTCTCTCGTGAAGAGTTGATCGGTTACAACATTGTACTCAAAGCTTTGGATGTGCCGCTCAAACAAATTGCAGACAATACCGGTAAGCATGATGGCGCAGTGATAGTGCAAAAGGTTAAAGAAGCTGGCGGTAACGCTGGTTACGACGCAGCGAAGGGTGAGATGGTAGAAGATATGATTAAGGCGGGAATTATCGACCCGGTAAAAGTAGAGCGTTCCGGTGTACAACACGCCGTCTCTGCCGCAGCGATTCTTCTTACGACCGAAGCAGCTATCGCAGATGAACCAGAAGATAACAAGCCAGCTATGCCGGATATGTCAGGTATGGGTGGAATGGGAGGCATGTACTAGATTTTCCTAAAATCACCCAATCTGCTTCGTTGCGCTTCAGTCAAATTGATGCTCACCGTACGCCAAGTACGGCTCGGCACAATTTGCTTCGCGCGCCTTGCATCTCAGGCAATTTGAGAAAAATCTGAATTATATAGATAAAAAAGCAGCGCGGGATTGAAATCTTGCGCTGCTTTTTTAATAATGTGGTATAATCACCGCATTAACCTATTTGTTTATGGAAATGTTTAATTGGATTATTTTAGGTGTTGTTGCCTTAGTGGTGATTTATTTCATCTCGCTGTACAACAAGTTTGTATCACTAACACAACGCACCAAAGAAGCGTGGGCAGATATCGACGTCCAGCTCAAACGTCGCTACGACCTTATTCCAAATCTTATTGAAACCGTGAAAGGATACGCTGCACACGAACGGGAAACGCTCGAAAGTGTAACAGCAGCTCGCACAACCGCGACCCAGACACACATTGATGCTGGAGCTATTACGGCAGAACAAATGGCAGCGATGTCAGGTGCTGAAGCTCAGCTTTCTGGTGCTCTTGGGAAACTCATCGCCATTGCAGAAAACTACCCAGACCTTAAGGCAAATACTAACTTTGGTCAGCTTCAAAGTGAACTAGCTGACACAGAAAACAAGATTCAAGCCGCTCGCCGTTTCTACAACGGAAATGTGCGCGATCTTAATATCGCTCTTGAATCATTCCCATCAAATATTGTTGGAAAGATGTTCAAGTTTATGGCGCAGCCGTTCTTTGAGTTACCAGAAAATTCAGTCGAGCGAGAAGTAGTAAAAGTAAGCTTCTAAGCATATGTCAGAAGTTACCCGAGTGTATTACAACAAATTAGTTCGGGATAACATTCCGGCTAAGATCGAAGGTAAAAAAGAAGCCTGCGAGTATCGCAAAATTTCTGACGTACAGGAACTTCAGCAGGAGCTCTTCAAGAAAATTCAAGAAGAAGCCTCATCGCTTGCTATGGCTCGTGATAAAAAGACTTTCGTCGAAGAGTATAGTGACTTGATGGTGGTGCTTGAAACACTGGTCATGCAACTTGGTATCTCCCATGAAGAGTTAATTACTGCTCGTAAGGAAAACCTGGTCCGCAAAGGGGCTTACAAGCATGGCTACTACCTCCATTGGTCAGCCGATGTAAGCTATCAGTCCAACGAAAGTCCGCAAGGAATCCCACTGTAAGAATTATTCACTTCATTCGTATTTATTTAACGATGGCAACACTGTACACACAACAAGGTAAAAATATTCGAAGGACATGGTTACTCATGACGGGCTTTTTCGTCATGGTGATAGCGTTTGGATATGCTGTTTCTTATCTCATGGGTTCACCAGCTGTTTTGTACGGAGCGGTTATTTTGGCACTCGTGATGAATGTCGGTAGCTACTGGTTTTCCGATAAACTTGTCATCAAGATGACAGGAGCTGTGCCAGCTACTCGAGAAAGTCACGAGGTGCTGTGGAATGTGGTTGAAAATCTCTCCATCACTGCCGGTCTACCGATGCCGAAGTTATATGTTGTGAATGATCCTGCACCAAACGCGTTTGCAACGGGGCGAAATCCAGAGCACGCGGCAGTTGCTGCGACAACAGGTCTTCTAGACATCCTAAACCAAACTGAACTCGAAGGAGTGATGGCTCACGAGCTTTCACATGTGGGTAATCGTGACATGCTGGTATCAACAGTCGCCGTCGTCTTGGCGGGTTTCATTGCGATTCTTGCTGATATTCTCATGCGTTCAATGGCGTTTGGTTCTGATAGAGAGGATAGTAGGGTAGGAGCAGCGTTCCTCGTGATCGGTGTCATTGGTATTATCCTTGCACCGTTTGCAGCCCAAATGATTCAGATGGCTATTTCACGAAAACGCGAGTATCTTGCTGACGCATCAGGTGCACTCCTAACTCGCTACCCAGAAGGACTCGCCTCGGCACTCGAAAAAATCCATGCCTACGCGCAGCCGATGAAGCGTGCCAATAATGCCACCGCACACTTGTTCATTGCTGACCCATTTGGTAGCGACCATCAGACGCTGCGTCAGAAAATCTCTAATCTTTTCCAAACCCACCCACCAGCATCAGATCGTATTCGTATTTTGCGCGAAATGGACAAATAATCTATGAGCATTAAGGACACTATTAAAGATGAAGCTTCGCTTGAGACAGTAATTGATTACAAAATCGCTGCTATTACTGCTGCCACAAAAAAAGAGGTAGGGAAGTTAGAGCAAGACTATGCCAAGTTTAGGCGATACCAGAGAATTGGCTTTTTGCTTATTGCAGCCGCATTTCTCCTTCCTAATTCAGCTGTTTTCGTGCTTGAGGTGCTCTTTGTAAATCTCACCAACTTTTGGAGCACAATAATTAGCATTGTTGTATTTGTGTCATCTTTAATGCTCTGTAGCTACTTTGGCTTCAAATTTATTATGTCGGGGTCTGAGGTTATTCGGCAATTTCATGCCAAAGTCGATACGATTCTATTCGGGGCGATTTTTAGCCTTTTTGGAGTAAAGGGCGAACTCATTGAACACACTGTCGTGGTTGATAAGAAGCCGGTTGATGGAACGGGTGGGAAGATTGCAGAGCTCAATGACATTCTTCGAGCGCATTTTCGCTCACTCCGAGAATCACCAGAGTCAGAGCAAGTACTTGCTTCGCTTACTACCTCGGAGCTTATCACTGAGCCGTTCAATACCGCCCACATCGACAACGTTTTTGCTGTCGACGTAGCTGAGAAGCGATTGATGGTAAGTGAGCTTCATCTTGAGCATATCACTGGTTCTGGTCGGAGTCGTACTGTGAAGCAAGTGTTTAAGGGTTATTTTGTTGCGCTCCCACTCAAGAAAGCACTTACAGGCAAGACCTTTATTTCAACTGAAGGGGATACTCACGGGTTTGCCCACCTAACCTATTGGGCAACACTACTTGAAACGGAAAACAAAATAAAAGAGACAAAGTTTGAATGGAATGATTTTGAGGCATTGCTCCATGTCGCTACAGACAACAACCGTGAAGCGAGAGAGATTCTTACTCCAGAATTCATGACCGATCTTTATGATTGGTGGAAAAATCACAACAAGCTAAATATTCGTATCGCTTTTGTTGGTAATCTCATGTATATGCTTTTCCCTGACGGTCAGATACGGTTTGAGAAGACTGTCTCCAGCGTCGAACCGCAAGAACTCAAGGAGTACATGCTCACAATTGCGAGACCGCTGTTGCATGTTTTGCACTTGGTTGAAGATGTGAGACGATAGTCTCTCAAGGAGAGATGGCAGAGTGGTTGAATGCGCATCCTTGGAAAGGATGTATACGGGAAACCGTATCGGAGGTTCGAATCCTCTTCTCTCCGCAAATACCAAAACCTAAACAAAGCAAAGGCTTTGTTTAGGTTTTGTTGTATTTGCGCGAGAGAAGAGGATTCGAAGCCTGATTGAGATACTTTAGGAACGGAGTGAACTAAAGTATCCAATTGGGATACTGGTCCTGTAAGGACCGAAACTCCTCTTCTCTCTCTAAAAATTAGAAATTGGCACTAGAAGCTGATCTAAAGTAAATAATTTATCGCACAAATCACATTGACCAAGGTTCCAATTGATACCAATAGCAGCGTTTTTTGATGAATTTAATAATAAAGGAAGATCTTTATTTGATATACTTTATGTGTGGATCTACTAATAACTGCTGCTATTGGTGCCGTCTCAGCATTTGCTGGGAGTTTTATTAGTGGCGGTTTATCTCTGATATCAACGCCGCTGCTTTTGCTTACGGGCATGCCTGCGCTGTCAGTATTCGGTATATTGAAAGTTGGTACAATAGGTTTTGATTTGGGCGGTCTTCTTAGATATATACGGGATAAGAAGGTAGACTGGAGTTTGTTTGTGCCTCTTACAATCACTAGCGTAGTTGGTGGTTATGTGGGGGCAAATATACTGTTGAGTTTAGATGAAGAGCTGATAAAGAAGTTAGTCGGTTTTTCTATTTTATTTTTTGTTCCTGTAGTTTTGATCCATAAAGATTTGGGTGTTGTCAGGGTTGAAGTATCGAGAAGAAAGAGGTGGATGGGGCATGTGATGAGTTTTGTTGCATACGTGTATTTAGGGAGTTTGGCAATTGGATACGGGATATTTAATTCTATTAAACAAATGTATTTCTACGGACTTACTGTAATTGAAGCAAAAGCAACTGGTAAGCTGCCGACCGTTATCGGCAGTCTTGGCGTAACTGTTGTGTTTTGGCTACATGGCGCTATCGTCTGGGATCACGCGCTCGCTTTACTAGTGGGAATGTTTTGCGGCTCATATCTTGGGGTTAAGTACTCCGTACTTCTAGGTGATTTAAAATTAAGATATGTATTACTAGTTACCATGTGTGGATTTGGGATTTACTTTTTGTTTTTTGGATAATGTAATCTTATGTCTACCATCGAACCAGTCTCTAACTGAATATTGTGTTTGACAAAGAAATCTCAGTATAAAATTTAAGTATCGTTCCTGACCCAACTAATTAAATTTTTTCAAAGTGTTGGTAGTCAATGCGACCACTTTCTTTGGTCCAGTCTCCGCCCCAGGTCCAGCCACGCTCTTTCATGAAAATAATTAAAGGATGTTCATTCGCTAAGGTTCCTGCTAGGGCTGTGTTATATACTCCGTTCTTTGGTAGCCTATAGGTTTCCTTGCCGTTTTGGTCGTAGGTTACGTATATATTTTGTGCGGGATTAACGTCGAAAGCTCTTCCTGTAGAGTGTTTTGAAACTGTCTTAGAATTATGGATGGTTCGGTAGTTAAAACCCGAAGTATTATTTGCTTCGCAAGATACTTCGTCGTCGAAGAAAAATGGCGGTTTATGAATTGGTATAACACTGTAAATTGGGAATTTAAGCACCAGTGAGTATTCAAAGAATGCGCTTACATCATCAGCTAACTCGACGTTCATAATGATTTCTCCGTCATGGATGTTTCTGTCGTATCCATAATGTTGCACTGTGATAGTGCACAATTCTGACAAAATGTTTTCAGGAGCTGGACATTTGGGATTTTGAAAAGGAAATGCAGAAGACATAATTTTGACAGTACCTCTATTCTCTAGTATTTTCTAATTAGGAGCAAATCGAAACTGAAGAGGAGTTCGCCATGTTGGCAATCGAAGAAGAAGAAGGTGGTCGGCTAGACTATCTCCAAACCATCATCGCTGCCGCAATTGGTAGTGTAGGTTCCGGTGAGTATCGCCATGTCTTCATCAAACGTCCTGATTCTTTTGAAGATGTTACGTATGATGGTGAATTCTCATGCGCCATCAGCACCACTGCCATTTTTCACCGGTTCGGACTTCTGGCGGCTACACACACTACTGTCCAGGGGTTTGAAGATGAAGTCCGAGCGTCGCACGACAACTGGATTGAAATTGACGAGCCAATGCCAGGGTCCATCGGAATTCTTGAAGGGAAGCGGCATCTCGACGGTTCTGTGAAAAATCGCCACACGTTTATCTGTGTAGGTGATAGCATGGCGGTTCACAATGGTCTTGAAGATGAAGTGTGGTCGCCACGACTTTGTGCGATTGAGAGCTTCGAGCACCATACCAACGAGCGGCGTTGTGCGGAAGTGTATTTCATCCACCGAGCACTTCTCTAACCTTTTCAATCTAATGTTCATCGATTCGCGCCCGCGGGATTACTCCCGCGGGCTCGCTTTTGTATACGTTATAATAGGCTTAATGGAAAAAGACGATTTGGTCAGTATCATAATAACTATTGTCATCGGATTCATCGGTGGCGGTTACTTATACGTTGCTCATTTCACCAAGCTGTACGGACAAGACGAAGTTGAGACGCAAGAAGAACAAGCGCAGTTTTCACTTGTGAGCGAAGCGTATGGAGGTTGTGGTACTAATTGTCCTGCGTTTCAGGTCAAAAATGATGGCACCTATCGTTATCGCTACTACACCGAAGTGAATCAACCACCAACGGTCCGTGAAGGTACGTTGCCGCTTAGCGAACAACGTACTCTTAAGCGAGCGCTTGACGAAGCTGCACTCAGCGCGCAATCACAAACAGTCTCTGTCGGCACGTGTAATTCTGCGACCGGAGGCATTGATATCAAGTACGGTGTCGTCTACAAAGGCCAGCAGTACAGAATCGATTCTTGTGGGACAGCCGTTGATAGTGAAGGAGATTTGTGGAAAGCATTCTCAATCATTTGGCAATATCTCCAAACTGTTGAGTAATCTGAAAGTATCTCAGATAAGGGTCGTAGTAAAAGATGTGGCGCAACGTCGCTACGTCCATGGATTTTATGACACTTAAACTGAAAAACTTACAATGAAATCAAAACCATTTCTGATTGCGATTGCTGCGTTTGCAGTAACGGCAACCGGAGTTCAGGCGTATCAAGGAACACAAATCCTTGAGAGAGCTGGACTGAACGATGAACAAATTGAAGCGTTTGGAACTGCACGTGAGTTGCGTGAATCAGGCGACTTCAAAGCAGCGCGCGACGCGCTCCTTGAAGCAGGAGTTGATGAAGATACTCTGAAGTCTGTTCATAAAGCGATGCACCAAACACGCGATGCGATTCGTGACGCGGTAGAAGCGGAAGATTACGAAGCGTTCAAGACAGCAGTAGCTGGCACACCACTTGCTGAAGCTGTCGATACCGAAGAAGATTTCAAGAAATTCATCGAAGCTCACGACCTTAAGGCAGAAGGAAAGTGGGATGAAGCAAAAGATATTCTCGATGAATTAGGTATCGAACCACCGCAGCGCATGCCGGGTATGGGTCATGGCAAGGGAAAGATGGGGCGCCCAGATTTCCTCAATGACCTCTCAGATGAGCAACGCGAAGCACTTGCGGTAGCCAAGAAAGCTAATGATAAAGATGCTGTAAAGGCAATCCTTAAAGAAGCAGGAATTGAGCGACCACAACACCGTGGAATGCACCCGTAGGTAACAAAAAGAGCGGCGGTCTTCGACCGCCGCTCTTTT
>JACCDV010372189.1_pt1 | contig 14678 bp, 18 predicted proteins | sample 7446131 | NCBI WGS metagenome assembly JACCDV01 (sample SAMN15323448, study PRJNA562643) | freshwater metagenome | isolation source: river surface water | place: USA:Blue River Watershed | collected 2017-08-17 | reverse complement strand
GTGGCAAACATGCATAAGGCGTGCCAAAGCAAAAGCGGCAATGGTTTGCCGATGTTGGAGCTTGAAAGGGGGATGTGTGTGGAGAAAAGAAAAAACGCACCTCGGAGGGTGCGTTTTTTGTTTGGCGGAAGCGGTGTCATTAGGACTGTACGTTTTCACATGTATTTTATTGTCCAAATTGTCTATTTTTACCCATATAAATCAATAGCTTATGCAGTTATTTGTCTTTTTTAGTCCAAACATGAATTGACTGATTTTTAGAAATAGTGTATCTTAGAGTGTATCTTTTAACGTCATTTTTAGCCCAAGAATGAGCAAATTAAACGCACTCAAAATCAAGTCAATTACGAAGGTTGGCATGCACTCTGATGGGGGTGGACTTCATCTCAAAGTACAGCTTTCTAAAGATGGTAACAGTCTCAATAAGAGTTGGATTTATCGTTGGGGCGCTCAAGGTAAAAACTCTATTGGACTTGGCTCATTGAATGACTTCTCCCTCGCAGAAGCTCGTGAACGAGCAAGAGAATGTCGCAAGATGGTTGCTGAAGGAAAGAACCCCAAAGAAGAACGAGATAGAGACAAGAAAGCACTTCAACAAGCAAAAGCAAGTGCAATCACTTTCAGTGCTGCGACAAAGAAATACATAGCAATACACAAAGAATCTTGGACAAATGACAAGCACTTACAACAGTGGGAAAACACTCTCAGAGACTACGCTGAACCAATTATTGGTAATGTTGCTGTTAGCGAGGTCACGAAAGACCATCTACTAGAAATTCTGTTGCCAATATGGGCAACAAAGAACGAGACAGCCACTCGCTTGCGTGGTCGCATTGAAAAGATTCTTGGTTGGTCAATCGCTAAGGGCTATAGAACTGCATCAAATGCAGCAGCATACAAAGACAATTTACAACCCCTACTACCCAACATCAACAAGCGTCAGTTAATTGAGCATCACAAAGCGATGCACTATGACGACATACCTAACTTCATTAAATCTATCAAAGATGACCCATCAGTGTCAGCACGTGCCTTAGTGCTCTGCATTCTGACTGCAACAAGAACAACAGAAACAACAGACGCAGTTTGGAAAGAAATCAATCTAGACAAGAAGATTTGGATCATCACAAAAGACCGAATGAAGCGTGGAATTGAGCATCGTGTGCCACTATCAACTCAAGTGCAGCAACGTCTTAGCAAGATGGATTCAAAAGTGAGTGACTATATTTTTTATGGAAGAAGAACAACAAAGCCAATCTCAAACATGACAATGCTCAACTACCTTCAAAGAAAAGAAGGATGCGAAGAGATTACTGTTCATGGGTTTAGGTCTACGTTCAGAGATTGGGCAGCTGAGAAAGCGAAGTTTCCACGCGAAGTGTGCGAACAAGCACTTGCTCACTCACTTAAAGACCAAACAGAAGCTGCATATCAGCGAGGCGACTACTATGAAAAACGTATTGAACTGATGCAAGCGTGGGCTGACTACTGCTTTGGTATTGAAGCAGTAGCGACTGAAGAAAAGACACCACTCAAAAAGACAGCTACCAAGAAGACAACAGCAGCTAAGAAAACAAAGACAAAAAAATGAGCAAATAAATCTACCCTTTGATTCATTTGCCCATTCGCTCAAACTCAAATTTTTCTGAACATCGCATCAATCGCTGAATAGTACTTGCGATTGTCAGCCTTTAACGCATGAGTTACCTCTAGACACTTCATCAACTTAGCATCATCCATCTCAACGCCTTCAAGCTCAAACATCTTCTTCGCATGTGGAAAAAACACATGGGGTTCGCATGGCTGCACTTCTAGAACTTCACTGCGACTGACGAGAGCATCGTCAATCTCGTCAAAGCGATTTGTACTGAAGATAGTCAAATCAGTCCCAAGCGTTTCATCAAGCTCAATCTTCAAGGCATCAATGAGTTTCTTGTTAGTCAACGAAAACTCTTCAATGATGATGTAGTTGAACTTTTGCCCATCCCATTTGAAAGTGCGATTGAAGTGTTTGTTGCGACCATATAAGTCGTGAATGTCATCAGCAGTCTTCAAGTCAGCGCATCTGACTTTTTTAATACTTGCTTCACGACCTTCAATTGCGTTGGGGATGAGCTTCTGAAGAAGACTCTTCCCTCCCCCACTTACTCCATGAAGAATCAGTGGCTTCTTCAAGTGACCACTAGCGTACGCAGTAGCAAGCTCTCTCGTTTCTTCATTTGAAAAAACAAAGTCATCAAGTGACTGAGGTGTGTACTTTTCGTGTGTGTCAACAAACATCATTGCAACACCTCAAACAACGGACGTGTTTCTATAACTTCAACATTAAATTTTTTATCTAAAACAAAATCTTCAATGGCTTCAGTTAAATCCCACCACAAATCATCAGTGGGCTGAGACTTGAAACGTAAAGTGACTTCATAAGTTCCATCAGTAGATACAACATCAATCTGATTGTTGTGAGACGACATGATGCTGTTCACGCTATCAGACTGAGCTTGTTCAACATCAGACTCTGCCAAACTTTCATAGCGCTTGTCATCACTAGACGAATGAACTGAACTCTTAGGAACAGTCTGTGTCGTAGCAACTGAGCTTGTGGAAGTAGCGCACGCACTAGTTGAACTTGGTTTTGGCTTATCTAATTCAACAAGCGTCTTGATTTCTTTGCCACTCATCTTTGACATGTCAGTGTCTGTCGCAGCTAGTGCGTCAAACGTGTCAGATGAAAGCTGAGTAAGTGTGTAGATGCTTGTCCACGAGTTGGGTAACAAGTTCGTGCACTGAATCAACTTGTCGTATTGCTCCCCAATCGCAAGATACTTGCGAATTGTTGAAGTCTCACTTTTGTGACCAATATCGTTCAGAAACTCAGAATACTCAGAGCTTGACAGCCCATTCTTCGCCTCAAAGACAACACGACACATCTCAACTGTTGACTGAGCAGTCTTTACAGCGAAACTTGAATACTCGCTGTAAAGACGCTCACGTTCAGTCACATGATGCTTGATTACCAAGCCACCATCAGTCGCAATTACACGAATTTGACCAAGATTACTGTCAAACTCTTCATTTGTTCCATTCAGAACAGTCTCAGAATTAATATTCATATATCAACCCTCAAACTTTACTCATCAAAGCCAAAATATCTGACTCGCGCCAACAAGTCGTCTTTGGACCCAATTTTATGGGTTGAGGAAATTTACCCTCTGAGACACCAACCCACCATGCTGATTTAGAGATAGGCAAATAGTTAGATTTACCACTCTTGCTATCACGAACAATATCTTTAACACGCAACAACTTATCCATAAAAATCACCTCATAAATTAAATTTGAATCACTATTGATTCAGACTTAATTCTATAGAAGAAGTGACTTATTGCATACAATCTACATAATCAACTCAATTGACTGTTAGCATTAATCTTTTGAAATTGATGGAAAACTAGCTGTCGCAGACGACTTAATAAAAGACTCAGCATTCTCATAGTGACGCACAGCAAGGATTGTTTGAAGTCTTCTAACTTCGCCCTTTGTTCTCTGAGAACCTTCGTTGTCTTTGTTTGAAACGATAATTTTTGCCATGTCAGCTATATCAGCCCATGCAACTTTGAACTTTGAGCTGACCTCCCCTTTGTGCTGAGCCTTCTTAGTCTCCTTAGCCCCCTTCTCCATATTTGCTTGTCTAGCTATATAGACCTTGTAAGCTGACTCCATAGCACCACAGTTCCAACGACGACCCAAGCTGTATTTCGCTGTCTCACTACCAATCTTTGGACCTTTTTTCCCTTGCTCAACACCCAACTTGTTCAAAAGCATTGCGAAGTGCTTCTTGAGTGACTTTTGATTCCACGTCAATGGAACAACAACGTTCACTACTTCAGTGCTATTGAATGGTGCTAGCTCTTCTTTAGTCTCAGCAAGTTTGAGCTTGTACTTGCTAGGCTCTTCAGCAAACAAATACGAATGACTAGTCCACCAAGTCTTGAAGTCACTATTAGCTACATCACCAAAGTCTTTGTACAAGTCACTTAACTTGCCAACGCCATTGTTCTTAGTTGTGTCTTGATAGTCACTGTTCAGACGCAAGAACATAAACCACCAAAAGAATGGGCTTGATTTGACTGTGCTTGGTGGATTCGTATCTGAGTACACACCACGACCAAAGCGTGGATAGCTCTTTGTTTCAAAGTGAAGTGCTCGTTTGGGTGCTTGATTGGTAGTCATAGCTCTAGGTTATCAATAACAAGCTCATAAAACAATAGGCTGTTAGCAATAAAAGTTGATATTTTTACTAACACTCAATTGATTTGTAAAATTGTTGTAGTGACGATAAATCAGTTTCGGAATATCATACGTTTACTGAATTAAATCAGTGAATTTATTAACTTTTCATAAGGAAAATGACATGAAAAAAACTCAAATTGCAACTTTTATGCAAGTCTTCGAAGACGAAAAAATGAGCAACTCAATACTTGCTATTGGGACAACTCCAATTGAAATTGAAGTAGGAGAACAACCTCTAAGTGCAGTAGTCATGGATCACTATGGAATTGATAGCGTTATCTTGACTGAGCATGAAAATCTTCAAAATCTCATAGATAAATTTCAAGATTCTGATGATTCAAAGTGGCTTTACGGTCAAGGGAAAAAAGCACTGTATGACTTGTTACAAAAAAATCTTAAGCAAGAAAACAATTACTTCAATAAGAAGCGACAAAAAATGAATGCAAGCAATCAGCGATGGATTGACTTCTGCAACGACTGTGTAATTTTGGTCGCACTTGGCAACGTCCTATATGAACATCCCATCTTACTAATGCACCCACAAGCATATGAGAAAAATATTGCTTGCGACACAAACGCTTGGATGAAGGGCGCAAATGGAAAGCTACCAACTCTTATCAATGGAATTGAAACACGTTCAGCTATCTAAAAAGACAAGCAACATCAAATAAAGGAATCAAAATGGCACTCTCAGACGTTTGTTCAGACACACTTCACAGCTTAGCTGAAGACCTCGTTCACTATACATATTGGGGCTATGGAGCGACGCATACATCTCAAGTAGTTGATTCAATATATTGTCTTGCGACGTTAATGCACGAACTTGATTCGCCCATTGTTAGCCCTAATAGCAATGCAGAATTCACTATTCAATGCACTACTATTGGCGCTATTCTTGACACTGACGATTCAGCAGATAAAAAACGAGCCATCAGAAAACTCAAGATGCTTGCTGAAATTAGTGATGTAAATCCACGTTTAGCACGAGGCTTAGAAGTACTTCATCACGAAGTAACAACAAATCAGAGTGGATTTATTGCTACATACCATCCACACTACGCTAAACAGTTGAACAAAGTAAAGAAGTATCAAAATTAAAGCATCTCAACAGCAGTTCGCAGCTTGTCTTGATTCACGTCAAAGTATCGCTGAGTAACTGCCATTGAAATGCAAGTGACTAAGACAGAAGCTCAACAGCGTTTCTCATGCTCTTAGGAGAGACCTCGTAATAGAGCATCGTCGTCTGCAACTGACGATGACCCAAAATCTTCTGAATGATTTTTGGATTTACAGACTGTTCGCACAACTGTGTAGCTCCCCAACGCCTTCCACTGTGGCTCGAGGCTCCATTTATTGAGCAATCAGAAAAAAGTTTTGTGAACCATTGGCACAAAGTATTTGGCGAGAACCCTCGCTGAGTGTTCTTCTGAGAGCCAAACAGTGCTTTGCTTGTGTCAGTCAAGTTCAGCACTTTCAAGTCTTTGTCTTTGAGTCCAAATCTGATACTCAGATAGCTCTTGATTTCATCTTGTAGTTTCGTTGGGAAGTAGACAGTGCGACCTCGTGAACCTTTCGTCTGAAATGGTTTCAGATAAACCTCTTCTTTGATTGAGCCATCTTCAGCGAGTACATCACTGATTTTGAGACTTGCAATCTCACCAACTCTCATGCATCCAAAGAAACTGCAATACACAATTGCTTTGTTTCGTGCGTGATGTTTCTTCTTTGCGATGTGCAGAAGAATTTTGCGAAATTCAGAGGGGGTGAGAATCTTTGCTTGTGACATGTTGTTCCTTACTAATCTAACTATTTATGAGCTAGACGTTATTCCCAAACATTTGGTTCAGCAACCGAACTCCAATTCCCATGCCTTTTCGTTGGGAATCAACATGCTTCGTTGGCAATGTTTACTTATCTGTATTTCCAAACATTATTTTGCTCACGAGCGATTTGAGACACGCATGAGTCCACTGACACTCTGAGTCGTCTCGCTCGTAAAAATCGCTTGTAGTTGGATTTGATTCGTCTGTGAGTGCGTGTGAATCTTCACAGAAATCTGTTGCTATAAAAATATAGTAACGAAGGCAAACATAAAGTTTCACCTTTCGTGCGTGACTCGTTTAATCCAAGCGAGAACGCTTCCACTTAGTTCAAGTAACCTAGGTTAAGTTACGAGTGCGTTCGTGCGAGGCTCGTGGATTTGATGAGTTGTAAATGTGTTTGCTGAAATAAAGAGCAACACGATTTCGCAATTCCTAGCCACTTACCAAGAATTCACGCTAGAGCATGTCAATTGCGTTCAAGTAACCTAGGTTAAGTTACGAGTGCAATAAAGCGATGCTCGTGGATTTGATGTGTCCTAGATGCGCTTTATGAAAGTTCAAGCCAATCAGTTTGAACAGTATGAATGGGTTTGATAGTCAAAGGGCTATCAATCGCACTAATGTCAACTCGCCCTTTTTCTTCATCATTCACAACAATCCATGTGAACTCATCATCACCATCGTCTTGAAACTGAGGAAGAATCTTGACTAACTGACCCTTGAGAAACTTTTTCGTACTTGAATTCATAGCCATAACTGTACAACCAAAAAGATTGTTCAACTGTCTACCTCGTACAACAGAAAGGCAAGGAAGGACTAGGAAAGGTCGTTGGTATGGGAGCAAAGTTGAGTACATGAACTCAACACACAACCTTCAATCTGAACTCAGTCAATTCATTGGGACTGAAAAACTCTATCGCATCACTCATCGTCATGTACTGACTGATGGAACGAAATACCTAGCTGAACAAGCTAAGTCTTTTTGGCTGATGGATGCGATTGCTTCACATCTCACACGAAGCTATGACGACTACTTTGCTGTAGCTCGTTTGGTCGTCAAAGACTCAGGCGCAACATTGACGCTTGATGATGGAAATGACACTGTATTTGCGACTCAACAGATTGAATACACAGACTTCCCATTGAATGAAATCAAGCTGTTCTGCTCATTTGATGGTGAGCATTGGGTCATCATGCTTACTTCTGAATATTGAGTAGCCACTTGTCTAACAAGTCTGACACGTATTCTTTGGGCAGCATGTGTCCCCCATCTTGAACAACGTGAACTTTCAGACCAACTAAGTCAGCGAAAGTCTTGACGTTGTTGGGGTTGCTTTGCCAATCTTCAGAACCTACGTGAATCTCACAATTCGTCAGCTTGGGAAACTTCCCCAACTCAGCGACTTCAGACAGAAACGTAGAGCGAGGAGGAATGAAGTTCATCAACGTTTCTTCGTTTTCGAACTCACCAACGATTGGAGACAGCAACAAGACGTTAGCTTCATACGTCTTGTTTAGCTTAGCTTGAGCATGTAAGAACAAGTACGCACCAAACGAGTTAGCGATTACGAACGAGTCTTTAGACGAAAAATGACTGTCTAAATCATCGCAAACTATTTCAATCTGTTCTTGAAATCCTAGTCTTCTGAAGTCGTCAACAAGTTCTCTACCTGTTACGTCAACTCCCCTAGTCAACAACGCTTCGCCTAAACCTGTAGCCAAGCGACCATTCATTCCTGTTAAGTAGTAGACAGTTCTAGTCATGGTTGTTTAGGTTTCCAAAACTGCCATACAGAATGTCAGCGAGTAGATAGCGATAAGCGAAACAGATGCAATCCAAAACAAAACTAACGCTGCTTTAGCTGACTTTGAGCAAGTCGCCCAATTCTTCGTTTGCCAATAGATTACAAATGGTACGAATGACACTAGCAACGCATCAAACATGAAAGAGCTTGGCAAGAAGAAGCGATTGAATTTCTGAAACAGCCACATTGTTGACTCAAGCATAAATGCTGAGACTATCAGTGGAAAGATGAGCAAGAGATGGTGCTTTTGTAACTTCATATATTTCAGCTATAGAGCTTCTGCAACCAATCAATCCTCGCATCTGCATTAGCCATTTCAACTTCTAGAGTCTCTGTTGACTTCAGAAGTTCTGAGACATAGTTAGACAATGAGAAGACATTCATCTTCTTGAACGCATCACTGACAACCTCTACCTCAAAGAATGCCTCTAGCTCACCCTTGTGATGAAGTGGTTCCCAAAAGCAAAGCAGTGCTTCGTGCTTGTAGCTGCTATACGCAGTTGGGACACGCATCTTTGTTAGAACTTTGAGCGTTTCTTTCTGTGATGGCACTTGCTTGTCCACATTGAACTGATGAAGCCATCGTTTCGTTCTGAACTCACGCATGTAGTCTTCGTCAGCATCTAGCTTGACTGACTTGCCCCCAATTGAGTGAGCACTCCAATTTTTGATTTCTACTTGATAGATGACTGACTCAGTTGTTGACTTGACTGCAATCCATTTGTCTAAGCGATAGCCCCTCTGAGTGCCTTGTGTGCAAACTTCATGAAGTGCAACAACTTCAAGCCCTACGCCTTTGAGGTAGTGAACAAGTAGAGCAACAGCTAAATCTTCACCAAGAACTGCATTGACAGCAGAAGCATGAGTGTTTGATGATGGAACTCTGTAGTCATAGAAGTTCAACAACTCACGCAGATTCAGTCTCTTTGCCATTAAGCTCTCCAATTGAGATTAATTTGAGCATAAAAAAGACAGCCCAAGCTGTCTTTTGTTATGGTGTTCGTCTATGAACCAACGTCCATCACATGTGTGGTTTTAGAGAATTTCTAGCTGCCCATTTAATTCACCAAAATTCACATCTTTTTCACCAATTTCTCTGAATTACGCTGAGTGATGCTCCATTTACCTTGCTGTCATTGTTCCTTGCTGTTTTTATTGCTATCCAATTCTTTTTTTCTCCATTTAATTCGTAATTAATTAGTTCCATTAATTTTAATTTCTCCATTTAATTCATTTAATTGGGTAACTCTAATTTCTTTCACGCATAGACGAACACAACACCTTCCATCTCTGAAAGGTGTTGTCTGCCAAAACTCACTCAAATCACTTTAAGCGACTTGAGATTTGGTAGGTAGCCACAAGTTCTGCACATTCCATGTGCTGTCTACCTTCCACGCTTTGGACTTATCTTTGTATGCGTCTTTCAATATGTATCTGTTGAATACGCTTGTGGGCGTATCTTCTCCTCCATGTAAATCAACTAGCTCTTGAGTGTTGTAGACCCAAACGTTGCTACTTTGTCTGTGTTCTTTTCTCCATGCGTGTAAGAAGTCTTCTTTGAGCATTTCTTGTGTGTATGACGATGGAACATTTCCAATCATCACGTTGAAATGCATCGTGTCTTGGTCTCTTACGTTTGGGTCAATGAATTCTGAAGTCGTGAACAGATGTAGTCCAAATTTTTCACGATTCTTGAATGGCAAGTATGGGTCGTTTTCATAGAGATTTCGACTCACATACTTCAGTGAGTCTTCTAGCTTGGAACTGTTAGTTCTCAATGCTTTCTCAATGCCCAAATATGACTTGTTTTTTGGGCGATATGTAGTGTGAGCAACTATCAGATATTGGAAATCTTCGATGTAGTCTTTTACCCAATCTTGTATGTCGTGTGCGTTGTAATTTCTCATGCATTTATTTATGCAAAATGTTGAGAAACCATAAAAAAACCAAATGCCTAGAAGCTATTTGGACTAGGAATCATGTTGGTTTGGTAACAAACTAACAGCACTCATCAACACACAAAAGGAGTTCCAAATGAGTGCAATTCTTTCGTCTTTCAAGCTGATTTCAGCTAAACGTCAAACTAACAATGACCCAACCCAATTTCGTCGCCAAAAGCTGAGTCAGAAGCTGCAAGAGCAAGTCTGTCTTGCAACTGCATACATGAATGGAACGACTTACACAGCTAAGCGTCAGCGTAATGTTCGAGATGAAAATGGTCTTATCCAAACTGTTGAAGTTCAGAAGTCAGTTAAGCCTTGGTGGTTCACTGCAAGTGACAACAAAGTTGCGCTGACAGTGCGATATGGAAATCGAGCAATTGAATTCGCAAAAGGAAAAAATGCAATCGAGATTGCAGATGCTAAGAGTCTTATCTCAACGCTTGAGAAGCTGACGCAAGCTGTCTTAGATGGGCAACTTGATGAGCAATTAGCGCAAGCAAGCAGTGCAGTCAAAGTAAGGTTTGGCAAATAATAATTTCATAAAGTGAAAAATCAAAACCCCTTTGTCTGCTCTGACGAGGGGCATCAGATAAGATACAAAACATGAAAAACAAGCTGAAGTGTGTCTCTTTATTCTCTGGTGGTGGTGGTCTTGACTTGGGGCTTGAAGCTGCTGGATTTGAGACAGTTCTTGCAACTGACATTGATGAACATAGTTGCAATGCATTGACAACGAACAAAAAGTTGTGCAAAGAGAACAAGCGTCCTTTTTTATCACAAGCAAAGATTCTTTGTGAAGACGTTACAAAGATTTCTGGCGATGACATTCTCAAAACCATCAAAATGGAACAAGGCGAGTTGGACCTATTAGCTGGTGGTCCACCATGTCAAGCATTTAGTGTTTTTGGGAAGCGTATGGGGACAAGCGACCCACGTGGGCAGCTTGTTTATCACTATTTACGATTAATCAGCGAAGTGCAACCAAAAGCGTTTGTCTTCGAAAATGTCGCTGGTTTGTTGACAGTAGAAAAAGGCGAAGTTTTCAAAGAATTAGTTAAAAAATTGTCAGAGCCAACTGATGGTTTGCATTACAAAATTTCAGTACATCGCTTGAATGCATCTGACTATGGGGTTCCACAATTTCGAGATAGAGTTTTTATCATTGGTTCTCGAAATGGAGCCTCAATTGACGAAGTTGAGAAGCTGACTGATAAAACTCCAGATGAAGATTCTTCACTGTTGCACTGGAGAACTGTTGGCGATGGTTTGTTTGGATTGCCCAAAATTGGTGACAAATCTGCTCATAACCACACTGGTCGTGTTCATAGTGAACGCATTGTTGAGCGATACAGTCAAATGGCATTTGGAGAGAGAGACCATTTCACTCGAATCAATAGACTTGACCCTAATCGCCCCTCTTACGCAATTATTGTTGGCAGCAATGCTGGAGGAGGCAAGGGGCATGTGCATCCTTACGAGGCACGTGAAGTGACTCCACGTGAAAGTGCTCGTATGCAATGCTTTCCAGATTGGTGGTGGTTCTCAGGAACCTCTCGTCACCCAATTAGGCAAGTAGGAAATGCTGTACCTACGCTACTTGCGTATGCTGTAGGTCGTCAAGTGATGAAAGATGTGTTCAAGCAACTTCCAACACCTAGACGTAAAGCGTTTGAACTCTTAGACCAAACGCATTTATTTAGTGATGATGAGTTAAAAAAGATTGAAGCGTTTGACCATCTGAATCAACGAAAAACTCGTTCAACATCCAAAAAATCTTGATGCCCCTGTCTTCTTGGATGTATTGCAAGAAATCTTCATCGACAAAGTTGATTGGATTTTCGTTAGTTAAGATGATTTGAGTTGCATTATCTTCAAAAATCTCTTTATGTTTCCATCTGTACTCTGGAAGCTGCGCTATTGCTTTCCGAAGTTGTGAGATTGTGTTGCTTCCATGAATTGATTTAGCTTCAAAGAGAACTTGTTTCCCTTTGATTGCAATGTCAAACGTGTCTACGTTTTCAATTGGTTCAAAGCCACATTCAATGATTGTCTCTGCACACTTTTGAACCAATTGTTCGTGAATTGAGTTTGCTTTTTCAAGAAGTAATGCTCGTTTGATTGGGTCTGCCACAGCAAGAGACACTCCATACGTTGTTTGCTGCTTTCTGCCAATCTGAACTGTTCTTGTTTTCGCTTGAAGATTCGAAGTGGTCTGCTGTCTTTTAGTTGATGCAGGTTTTGCTGAAGGTGTTGCTTGTTCTGCAGTAACTGCTTCAGTTGAAACAGCTTCAACGTTGTTGCCATAAATTTCTTTTGCAGCTTCACTTGAGTCGAGCTTCCACCCTCCACTCACGTTTACGAATGCCTTAGCATTTACAAGCGTATCCATGAATGAATGGAGTGTTCGAATTCGTCTTGTTTCTTTAGGAAATTGAATTCTTGAGTTTTTGACTTCTTCAAGCGACTCAACGATAGAGCGTTCGCCTATTGAGTAGTCACGAGCAATGGCGTATTCAATATCAAGCAACGTAAATACGTAATTAGGAACTTCCAGTGCAGCTTTGCACACAAGCGCAAACGACCTTGTTCCATCTGCTTCAATGTGATTTTTTGCAGCTTCTACAAATACCTCTGTGATTGATTTTTCACCAGAAATTAGTTCATCACCAAGTGGTGTGACATAGCCATCTTCTGTGTCAGCAGTAATCAGTCCAAGTTTGACCCATGGATTTGATTTTCTGAAGATTGGACGAAAGCTGCCATCTGCGTTTATGTTGCTCCATGTTATTTCAGGATACAACTCTTTGAAGTCATCGTAAATGGGTGACTGTGGGTCGTTTCTTGAGAATGGTTCATTGTTCTTGAACACTCTTAAAACATTCAATAAAACTTCTGAATTCCAGAGTTGCTCGACGCCTCCAGAATCCAAACCTTTCCAATCAATCAACTGTTTCATAAAGTCACTTCTTGTTAATCTGAGGACTTTATTCCATTCAATTCAAAAAGGCAACTTTTGTAGTATTAATTTTTGTGTTTCGTGTTCATTGAAAGTCATAAATAAATGTATGAAACTCTATGAAATCACATCACCAATCAAGACCTACATTGCACGTGTCAAGCTCAAGAACGGCGCAACTGTTACAGCTACAGAGCGCACAGAGTCACTCAGCTACGCACGACAAATCTTTCAGCACAAGTATGGCAACAACAATGTGTTCAATGTAAGCGAGTTGAACGAGCAAGTGACTGAGATAGAAGAGGGGACTAAGACTCTCACGCCTCAACAACTTCAAGTCAAGTCATTAGCTGACCAAGAAGCCAAGTACAAAAAGCAAAAAGAACAACTTCATGCTAGGCAGACAATGGCAAAAGCACAAGAAAAGATGCGTGATGCCAACAAGCCCTTGTCAATCTAAATTAAACACTAGTCGTTGCTTCCAAAGCGTCTCTGAAGTGCTTTCACATGCTCAACATCAGTTTTGCCACTGATTTCCATACGAGCTGTCTCAATGCGACCAACTGAAAATTGAACTCTATTCAGTGACAAGAGTTCTTCAGTGCAACTACTCAAGTAATCAATCAACATGGGCAAAGTAAAGACATTACTTGGCATGTCTGTCTTGAACTCAGCATCACCACTGAATACAACAACTGACTTGATTGCATCTTGAGGCAAGAAGTCTAAGAGTTCTCTGACTGCTACAACATGGCGATAGTTCTGATGGATTGGATTCTGAAACTTGAACTTTGCTTTGAACAAGACCTGTGTCCATGTCTCATGCTTGGGATTCGCAAATATCCATCCCTTGTAGTTCTTAGTCTCAATCACGAACACGCCATAGCTAGAAACCAAAATGTGGTCTATCTGTGTCGTGCCATCACCATGCTTTAGCGTGATGTGATTCAGAAGGTGATAGTTGGGCGAACGAAAGTGCTTCTGAATCGCTTTTCTCACGAGCATTTCGCCACGATTCTGCGAAGAATAGACTCTATGAGCCCAATACCCTACTGCGAAGCCAATTACTAATGATGCAAGTGCGACGTAGATTAGATTCACAATGTATGTTCAGTGGCAAATTTTGATGATGGCGCTTGTTTGTTTCGTTCAATTTAGAAAATTGAGAACAAGCTCAGAATTTTCTTCATCTTGAGTTTTTTTTCATTAAGAGTCTATCTCGCAATAATCCAACAGAAGCCCCCACATCCAAGCTAGAAGTGCTCCAATTTCGTCTGTTAGTAAAGACGTAGCGTCAATAGTGCCTAGAGTGTCAGAGGTGCGCTCTCTTCAAAACAGCTTGGTCTAAGCGTCTTGTCCTAAGTCTTTGGACGTGCTAATCTTGAAGAATTTGCCTATTTTTTAAGCAAAAAAGCAAATGAAAAGTGTATCTTTGAGTGTATCTTTTGCTGAGCGCAAAAGAAAAAACCCTAAGTGAATCAATCACTTAGGGTCTTTAACTGGCGGAAGCGGTGAGATTCGAACTCACGGAAGGCTCACACCTTCGCCGGTTTTCAAGACCGGTGCATTCAACCACTCTGCCACGCTTCCAGTTGAATTCAGCCAGCATTGTAATGCGACTTTTGCCTGCTTTTGCTTCAGGTCTCAGACAAAAACAAAGATTGCAAATCGCTCAAGAAGTCAAAGCCGCGCTCGGTGGGCACTACGCGCTGAAAGTCGCGCGTGATTAAGCCCTTTGCTTCGGCCTCTGCCAAAGCAGACTGAATGGCCGTCACAGGCAAGCCCGTGCGGTCGGTGAAGTCGGCCAACGAAAAGCCGTGGCGCAGGCGCAAAGCGTTGAGCATGAACTCAAACGGCAGCT
>JACCDV010705761.1_pt1 | contig 14680 bp, 14 predicted proteins | sample 7446131 | NCBI WGS metagenome assembly JACCDV01 (sample SAMN15323448, study PRJNA562643) | freshwater metagenome | isolation source: river surface water | place: USA:Blue River Watershed | collected 2017-08-17 | reverse complement strand
CGAGGGTATCCAACCAACTGGGGCCAGACGAGCGAGAATGAGCAACTGAGCATCCAGGATGTAGTCGATGTCACTTCCGCTTCGAGAGTAGATGCGCTCGCTAATTCCTCTTGCCATTGCGCTAAGTCCAACCGACTCTGCAACCTTGTCGATGCGTTCCTTGTAGCGTTCCTCCTGGCTGACGCCCTCAACAAGCTGCCGAAAAAGCGACGAAAGTATACGGTCAGCGGTATCAAATGGCCTAGAGTTCCCGAGTGAATCGCCATCACTGAGGATCGCAAGGCCGTCGATCAAGTGCCGTACTACTCGTGAAGCAAATCCCCGGGAGATAGCACCGGAATTGGTTTGGTTCAGTGAGCTAGCAGCAAGCGTAAACACTACGTCTCGCCACAAGTTCTTCAGTGCGAGTGTTTGCACCGCTCGAATAGATTCGTGTCCTTCGGTCTCGTGCGAAGGCAAGGGAAATCGGGCACGGAAGTCTGTTAAAGATGACGAGAGGTCTGACACGGTCACACGGTAGCGGTCACCATACTCCACGCCACTTTCCGTTTGACTGAAGTCGCGTTGACCAACCCACTTCATTAGACTGTCTGCGAAGTACTCGAAACCAGCCCGGTCGTCCGACCGCAGAGCATGGGCAACCAGTTGTACGTTGTAGCGAAGATGGAGCCCCAAGGTTTCAGCTTCGGAGGCACTCTTCTCCCAAGAAAATTGGTCTTCGAACTTTCTCGGGAAAAGACGGTAGTTTTTCATCGACTCCCACGCGCCCAGACCTTCTCGCAAAACGCGGTCGTAGCGCCGCCTCAACGGTTCATCGAGCAACTTGCCAGGGTTCCCGTCGACAAACGATCCTAAAGCACAGCCCTCTGCGCCCCACCCAAGCAGGTCGTACAGCAGTAGGAACTGATGCTGGACATATATCTGCCGAAGCTTATCAGTCAAGGACTTGCTTTGTCGAAGCACCATCCTTGAAGACATGCGAACCGTAGAAGCCGCGAAAACGTCCCTAACGACGATCGACTTTAGTGCTATCCCATGCAGGTCACGAACTATGCGAAGCCATGTCCAAATCAGCTCTTGAGAGCGTGCTACGTGCTCCGAGTCAGTAAGTAGAACCCAGTTGTCCGGCTTTCCGTCCTCCATGCATGCAGATGCCTCAACGACTGCATCAATCATCTCCATCAGGTTCAGAAGTTGCCGTTCGAACTCGGTCTCAGAGTCCGCTTGGATAGCTAACGCAGCGTCCCCTTTCAGCTCTTCTAGGGCATCTCTCACCAGAACTCTTGGATCAACACGTCGGCGAGAAATGGTGAATGCAACTCGCAGCAAAAAGCGCTCTAATGGCCCCAGTGGCGCACCGCCAGAGGTCAATGCGACTGGTTCGTTGCAGGCGAAGCGCTCACCGTATGGAATAGAGAGTTGAAAGACAGGGCCGACACGGCTCCAGCCAAGCCCCTCCGCGGACCATGACCGCGTGCCTTTAGCCCGCCAGCGCCACAATTCATAAACAGCTTGAACCAGCACGTAACTCAGATCAGCAACCGAACGCTCACGGCGAAAGCGAAAGTGCGCGGCGTGTTCCTTGGCCAGCCCATCGCCCGGATTGCTAAATGCCGGTTCGGTTCCTGTCAAGTCACCGACCGCCCGATCCGCGCGAATGAGACCGTGCTTGATCGGGTCGAACGATACGAGGCGCTTGACATGGTGCTCCCATTCTGAAGGCCATGCCTGTGTCAATATGTACTCGAATCTGGCCTCCGCACGACCTTCGGGTGAAGCGAAGTCAAACGTCGCGTGTAGGAAGACGATGCAGAGCACGACGTTTACGACCGCCCAAAAGCTGTCACCGATTAGCCATGCGAAAGCGACGAGCGGATCAACTTCGTCCAGCACGACAAATTGCAGCGTCATTAGTAGAACAAGCGCCAAGCTCGAGAGTCCCGTGAGCTTTGCAGCACTGCGTGAGAAGTATGCATGCAGGGATGCCTTGGATGCATTCTGGCGTTGGAGCAAGACGGTCACGAATGCAACCACAATGGGATACACCACCGCGACCAAAGCAGCCTGTACTGCCCACAAGCCTACGAAGGGCTCGACAACACTCCAATTCTTCCCATCTTCCCCGATATCAGGCTGCCAGTTGAATAGGCCCGGATAGGGCGGCGGCCAAACACCCACCATCAAGCAGAGAGCCACTGCCACCAGGAATGCCGTTGACGCCCATTTCAGCGGGCGCTCGCAAGCATTCGCAAACAGTCGCCCGAAGATTCCCGGCTCGTACTTTAGGCGAAGCTCGTTCTGAGACGCCCACTTACTGCGTTCTTCAGAAACTTTCCAGCTTAGGGTACGTAGTAGTTTGCCAAGCATTGTGCTGAATTCTGAAGTTGAACTGATTCGTAGACGGTTAGATTATCACTCGCACTTAGGGAACTGACCTGCCCGCTACAGCGTTGACTGATCGGTTTGGAGCAAGCAGTTCGGATATTCGTATGTCAGCACTCAGCCTTCTACAGAAATCCAAGACGAATCACTATCCCCCTTAAGCCTTCCCCAATGCATCCGTCGGCAAGCATTGTTCAGTCCAACATCATTCCTACATTGCAGTTATCGACCAAGCATCCAACGATTGACGATCTACCGCCACCAGGCGAAACGAAATCAAATTGATCGATCTTGGCCTCAAACAGATACCCACCACAAAACATTTTCAGGCGCTCAATAACAACTCCTTCACCAGGATCAACCAAGAGTTGTAAGGCGATCTCACCGGGTCCCGATCGGACAGTGATTCGGCCTCCTGTAACCTCTGCGTCCCACACGTTAGAGGACACCATCCACTCGTTTTGCCTAATAAAAAGACTAGGCAAGCCCACTTGATCAAAGAAGCTCGCAGACAATTGAAATGGGCCGTTTGCAGCCTCTGCACTTTCAATCTCGATTAGCGGAATTCCACTCACCTGAATTGGCGTTGTGCAATTTCTAAGTGTCATGCCCCCCACTGTGACATAGGGGTGTTTATTGCCTGCCTCCAGATTTGAGATTGCAAATCCATCCCGTACTGCTTTGGGGTTCTCCATCGCCGATAGAACAATTTTGGACGAGAGAAATCCACGCGTTTTCTTTGAGTGGCAAGTTGGACATAGAAGCGTTATTCCTTCTGCCGAATGTGTCCTCGATTTAGAAAATTCGGGTCGCACATGCTCGTACTCAATGATTGCTGCACCGCAAATGACACAGCCGTAACCGCACTTCTTTCGTACTTGCCGCTTGATCTCGTTGGGAATGGATCTTGTCACCCCGTATTGATTTTTCAAATCTTCTCCCTTTGACTGGAAACCATGATGGTTACAAATTATTGGTTAAGTCGAATGAGGCTGGCGATGAAACAGCTGACCTGTTCCTAAAATGGCGCATAAGTTGCCACTTTTGATAGTTTGAATCCAATGTCCACCTTCGCCAACCAGCTCAAAACCGAAATCAGCCGTCTTGCTAAAAAGGAAGTGCGCGCTGAAGTTCAATCCCTCAAGAAGGCTTCAGCGGGATACCGCTCTGAGATTGCGGCACTCAAGCGCCGCATCGCCGGCCTCGAGGCCTTGGTAAACAAGCAGGCCAAAGGGACAAAGGTCAAGCCTGAGGTCAGCACGGAGGAACAAGGCACATCCTTACGCTTTCGAGTTGCTGGCTTTGCCAGCCTGCGCAAAAGGCTGGGCGTTTCCGCGGCCGAGATGGGAAAACTGCTAGGCGTCTCTGCCCAATCTGTCTACCACTGGGAAACAGGCAAATCCAAGCCTCGCAAAAGCCAATTGCAAGCCATCTCTGCTGTCCGGAAGATGGGCAAGAAGGACCTTGCGGCCAAGTTGGCTTAATAAGCAGCTCACAACCTTTTCCGCCAATTTTCAAAGCGCGACACCACCCGAACATAGCCACCAGGCGCGTTTTTGAAGTCTTTGAGCATGTGGTTGTAGCGGATGGCGCGGGCGCGCCATGCTGCATCTAGGCTGCCTTGCAAATCCATCATCAGGTAGCCAATCAGCTGCATCAAGTGGTGCCGGAGTCTCAGCTCGCAGGACTCTATGGATATTCGCCCCTCTGGGAACACCCACTCCGGTGCGCTCAGCTGTCGACACAGATGCTCATGCAACCTCAGGTGGGCAGCATCAGACATCAACAGCCGGGCCAAGTGGTGCATCACGTTCCAGTCATCCAGGTCAAACCCTTCAGGGCCACCTTTTGCCAGATCGATCAACCAGTCCTTGAGTTCCGGCAAGTAACTCTGTATTGCTTGCGTATCAGACTGCCGCAAATCCATGCCGCACGCATGGCACATGCTCATCTCCAGCGCTTCGTCCACCCCACCACGCCCCATCTCAGCGCGATGAAAACTCAAGGGTGATTCGCACTGCGGACATCGGTCTTGAAGCATCACCTCATGCTCTGGGCAGACTGTCATGAATGCCAGTCGCCACGATCGGCGGTAATAGGGCACTTCATCCGCCCTGAGGCACAAGGGACAAAACTGTTGCCCATATGCAGAGCGCGTACGGTGATACATCCCTATCGTCAAAATCCAAGGCAACGAGCCTGACAGTTTGAAGCTCTGAAATAAAACATCCTCATACGCTCGCAAACATGTGGCTTCTGCCGCCGACATGGGGGTGCCTGTTCGGTGACTGAGTTCTTCAATCAACCATGAAGGCCCGAGCCGGTCCACATCCCTGTTCCAGACTTGGCGGCGATTACCAAACAACAGGTTGCTGAAGGTTTGCACCTTGAGCCCATGGCCATGGGCCAGTCGAATCAGCCAGCAAGACAACAGCTCATCAGGAAGAGGCTTGTAACGGATAGGCCACAGCAGCCTGCTCAGACCTAAAAGCCCTGACATTCATCAAAGCTTTCGTCGGAACAATTTGCGCTTGGAAGGCGGCACCCACTTCATGCTGTCCAGCAACTCCCGCGTGATGCACTCGCTGCCATCGCGGATGGCCATGACCGAGGCTTCCTTCACCAAGTCAAAAATATCCCCGAGGTTGCTTTCACTCTTGGCGTAGATGATGTTGGCCATGTCAGGGCTGCCCAGATTCGAGGGCTTGCGCAGGGGCGTACGGCGCTCCATCGTCCTGAGCAGCCTTGAAAACGCCTTGTTGTTGGACCACATCGGCAACTCATACGGGATAAAGCGACTTGAAAACTGCTCATCCGAATAGATTGCTGCCCGTGCTTCTTCAATACCCAACACCACCAAGCTCACCTTGGTCTCATTGCTCAGGCTCTTGATGGCATTGCGGAATTCACGCTGTCGATTCAGGCTTCCAGCAATCAAGTGGTGGATTTCATCGACGATCAGCATCCTCACACCTAGCTCGCGAAACAACCTCTTCACCTGGGCATACTTTTCATGCGAAGACGCCGTCGGTTTGTAGGGCGCCATCAGCTTGTCCAGAATCCGACTGTAAAAATCCGACAAGTCCGGTTTAGGTGGCGCATCAATCATGACCACCGGTGCTACCGTTGTCTCATTGTCCGGACTCAAGTCGGGAGGATGTGTTGCCACAAAGTGTTCGGCAATCGACGTCTTGCCGCTAAAAGCAGGCCCCACTACCAACATGCACGGCGGACGTGTCACCTCCGGCGTTTGCAGCATGTCTTCCAGCCTGTCCAGAACCTCCTTGACGTGCTCGATACCCACCCAAGTGCCCACCCGGATGGAGCGAATCCGCTCTTCATCTGTCAGCTGCAGCTTTTGCTGCGCTTTTTCGTCCAGGTGCTTGAGCGAGTCTTCAATAGTCATCGTCATAGAAATCGTCCTCGTTCGTGTCTTCACGTAAAGGCAATGGCGGCAGTTCCGTCTGCGCTTGGGCTTGCGCGGCCACAGTGGGCAAATCCTCTTTTTTCTGTTCGCGAGCCTTGCTGTGCTGTTTGCGTTTTTGCTGTGCTCGCCGTGCTTTCTTGGTCTTCTCGGCAGACTCTTCCTCGATGGCCCGCTGCTGGTTGATCAGATCGAAGACAGCTCGCTCGCTGTAGTTCTTCATGCCCATCTCTTTGGCGCGCTTTTGTGCCTCACGCAACTCCCAAATACTTACCGGGGGCAGACTGCTGTCGCGGTATGGGATAGAGAAGTAACTTTTGATTTCAGGATCGTAGAAATACAAAACGCTGATGTCCCTGGGATCTCGTCGAAACAAAAACTTTCTCTTGTTCTTGGAGCCGCCAGGCTCCAGGCTGTTGATCCAGGGACGCAGTACATCGCTGAAATACTGCACCTCATCAATCACCACCCCATAGTCCTGGACAGTGCGTTCTTCAAAGGGCATGAAGTCAATGCGGATCTTTTCCTCGTCGCTTCTCATTGGAGGCAACCCACGACCAGGCCTATCCGCAGTTCCAATCAAGCCCTCCCGCCACTTGGTCTCGGGCGTTGTACCAATGCCTCGGTGAATATCCCGGTGGTAGCGAATGAAGAACAAGGCCAGCCACTTCTCCAGCTCAGCAAAAGTCATCACCGCATTGCCCTCAGCGTCGTACTCACCCTTCTCTTCCGGCCCAGAAAATGTGGCACCTTAGACCGCCTTGAGCCCCTCACTCACGGTGCCCATCAAGCGCTCAATGTGCGCACCGTAGCGTGGCGTCTTGACTGGCCGCAGCTTGAGCATGATGTTGTATTCGCGACTTGCATTGCGAAGCATTTCGCCACGAAACTCTTTGGCGTTGTCCATGTGCAATGAGTCCATGACGCCGTAATGCGGCCACTTCAGGTCCACCAGCCCCAGCCGGTTGAGCCACTTCTCTTTTCCCAAAATGGCATGGGAGACACACATCCCTGCAGACATGCTCGACGGCGCATCCAGTGACAGGTACATCCCCAAACAGCAGCGACTGAACACATCGATCGCCAACGTGATCCACGGCCGCTTGATCGGCATTCTGTGTTCATCGTCAACAATCATCACCGGCAACTCGGTGTGATCCATCTCCACTGTCTGCAGTGGCCAATCGGCGTCCGGTATTGCGCCCAGCTTTGGCGCGTGGCGCTGGAATGCCGCATCGCTGCCCTCACGCTTTTTCATCCGCTCCTCCTTGTCCAGCCAGTCGATGTGCCTGTAGATGGCGTTCTTCGAGGGCAAGGGTGACAAGCCTGCATTGCTGCACAAGCGTCGAATCTCCCGCACTGCCAATGCAGGACTCGGCTTTTGGAGCGTCATGAACTTGTTCTGCAAAAAGTCATCGACAACGGCTTTGACTTCCGGCTTCAGCCTGGACTTGCCTGGTGCGCCCTGGGTCTTTCTGGGCAATAGTTCGGTCAGCACTCCTGAGTTGAGAAAGTCCTTGACCCATCTGTAGATGGTTGACTTGCTCACACCCGCAGTCTTGGCCGCATCCTCCCAGTCTTGCGGCGTGCGATGAGCCCGTTGGTTCAGCAGCGGCTCAATGGCTTTGTACCTGCGCTCGGCTTCCTCCCATTCGCTGGTGGTTACCGACTCCAGATCCAGCTCATGTTTTCTCCAAGACTGGATGGGCGGGTTATCAGGTGCCGCTCCTGCTCCCAACTCCAACAGAACCAGCTGGTCTGACCCCAGCTCTTTGGCCAGTACCTTGTCCACATCCACGATGCGTGTGATCCGGTACTCCCGGCCACCTTGCTGGATCACCGACCCTTTGTTGATCGTCAGATGCACTGGCAATGCTTTGGTCATTTCATGCTCCCTGCTGGCCACAGCTGAACCGAGGCACCAAACTTCAAGTCCCAGTCCACATCGATCTTTCTCTTGGCCACCAAATGCCAGATGACCGGCAACCATTGCAATTGCGCATCCAGATCACTGCTGAGTTGGTTGAGCAGCGTTAGCGAGTCGGTTGGCCCCATGTCCGCCATGCGTTTGATCACCTCGGTGACCATGCTTGGTGGATGCGCCTGGTTTTCATAGGCACGGACAAACTTCACGTTGTCCAGGCGAGGCACTCGAATGTCTTTTTCCGTGATGATCCTGAACGACCAACCCCTTTGCTCGCAGTAAGCGCGGGCCGCTTCGAATTTGGCGGCATATTTGGTTGCGTTCTTTTCCAGGTCGAGGGTGGACTTCACCTCTCGCAGCTCGGGGTTCGGAATGACTCCATCCTCATCTGGTCGAAATTCCACCAATGCATCTGGAACGTAGCCACGGGGCACGCCAACGACCGGAATGACCACAGGCTGGACGCCATATTTCAGAACACTCGGGTCATGGTCGAGCAGCAACAAATGTTCCGCTTCCAGCAGCGATTCGAAGTCCGCATCCCCTTCGCTTTTGAGAGCGGCATGCCGTCCTGTGACGTGGATATGATTCTTGGGAATTCTCCGAACTGACATGCCACCCTTTCGTATAAGAATTATTTAGTTTTCATTATTTTGCATTGAATGGGCAACCTGGAAGGAGATTCTCAGAACCCTACCTCTCGTATCAAGACCGAAAGTCCGGTTTTCACCAGTAATGCGAGCAACGGTTCGGCATTGGATGAGGTGTACACACGTCCACGTCGATCGAAACTGTTAAGTTCACTCGCATCGGCTTGCTGACTCGGTACAAAATCCACCCGCTAATAAGCGCCATCATGAGTGCAATTTGCTTACGCTCAAAACCTGCTTGCATCTTCTAGGCCCAGTTGAAAAGCCTGATCGACGGTGGTGTATGGACGACAGTCCCAGGTTGATACCGGAATCTTTCGGCTTGGCTGCCAGTACTGGCGCCGCTCAAATGTGAATTGATGCGGCAAGTCCGGATAGTGGCGGGTCAACAGGACCAGTGTTCGCGCTGCTTCGGCTGGGGTTTGTACAGGTACGGGTGCGTTGTCAATATAGCCGCCATCCAGAGCCCACCGCCCTCCCAATTTTTGCGCCTTCATGAATGGGCCAGCCGCCGCAGCTGCAGCCAACAAGTGGCGAGCCTCTTGGGCACTGCCGCATTCATTGAGGCTGAAAAACGCCTGACGTAATCCCAAATACCTTGGGAAATTTGGATGGATGCTGTGCACAATTTTTTTGTCGAGCAGATACGCCATCGAACCAGTAATGAGGCTTCCAGTCAGGCCCAGCCAGCGTGCAGGCTGGGTGACCGCTACGCTCAACTGAGATTGGGATTGCTGCAATGCGGCGTAATCACCATCGCCCATGAGCGAATGCAGCCATGCAGGGTAGATGTGTTGATGTGCAAATTTGACTTTCAGACGCATCAAGGCCTTCCAGTCAAAAAGCTGCGCATTGGCTGCGTAAAGCTTTTTGCATGCCGTCAGTGCGGCTTCGGTCGTACCTGCCATCAACGAAGTGGCGATGGCCGCGCCTGCACTCGTCGCAGTGATGTTTTGGGGTAAGGTCCAGCCACGCTGGATGAGCGCCTGAACCAGACCCGCCTGCCACCAGCACCGGTTGCCACCACCCGCCATGACCAAAGTGTCGATGTTGTCCAGATCAACTGCCATGAGCGGTTGGAATGGAGGCACTGAGGGATGCATCAGCTTAGCAAGCCCAGCACCAACGCTTTGACCACAGCAGCAGTCTTGTTGACCGCCTGCAGCTTATACGTCGCGTTCTTGATGTGGAATTCGATGGTGTGTTTGGTGACGTGGAGGATGTCTGCGATTTCTTGTGCGGACTTGCCATCGGCCGTCCAGCGCAGAATTTCTGTTTCGCGGGAGGACAGTTGCACGGGATTCAAGTCGTTAAGCCGACCAACCTGTCTTTGCGCCATGGACTCGTGCGTGACGCTGACCAACCAACGCAGCTGGGTTTCCTTGTGGGTGAGTTCATCGACCGTGATGGGCTCGCTGGACCTGGACAAGGTGAGCAAACCGCCAATGCCCGTCCGTGTAAATGCAGACTGGCACCAGCCATGGCTGATGTTGTGGCCAATCGCATCGTCCCAGAAGTCTCGGTGTCCTTTTTGGTCACGCGCAGACCAGGCAATGGGGCTCATGGAAGACCGGCCATGGCGAACGGTGGGATCAATCGCCAGGTACTCTGCTTTGGCGTATTGTTGACGCCATGCATCGGGGTAATTGTTGACCATGTACACCTTGGGGCTGCTGACCGGAATAGGCATTTGCAACCCGTAAGCGCAATAGTCAAACCCGAGTTCTTTCGCGAGCAGCGCGACGCGGTCGAAAATCTCTTGTTCAGAGCCTTCCGAGAGTGCGAGCGAAAAAAGGTCATCCTGCCATCTGGCCATGGGTTGTCTCTTGATCAATCCAATGCGCAGAAACTGCGATGCGTCGGTTGGAGAGTGCGATGATTTTGGCAGATTGGAGCCCAAGCCAACTACCAAAAATAGTAGGTTGCGCCGGGCTCAGGCAGATCCAGAACCACGTTTTCCTCCAGATACTGCTATTTAAGGGAGGAAGAGAAGAGTGAGCCGTGACTATCATGGGCAGGTGACGACACAAACTCGACCCAGTCCACCGCTTTACTTCAATCACGGAGGTTGCTCTTTCACGACGACATCAACGCTTGATGCAGTGATGAAGCAACTGAGGCTTGAACAGTCCTTGGGAAATTCAGTGGCCGATCTGACGTCGTCTTCTGATCGAAGCCGTGTTTACACGCTCGCCGCTCGGGCTTTAGGCGCTGATGCCGCGAACATCGCCTTGACCGACAGTCACACCACAGGCTGGGCCAAGGCACTGCAAACGATCGCGTTGAACGCTGGCGATGTGATTTTGACCAGCCGCAGTGAGTGGGGTGGCAACCTGTCCGCTTTGCAGAAGTTGGCTCAACGCCATGGCAGTTCGGTTGTGGTGATACCGACGGCAGCTGATGGTTCGGTTTGTCTCAAGAGTCTTGCTACCTTGATGAACAAGAGCGTCAAGTTGATTTCGGTGTCATGGATCGGCTCTAACGGCGGGCACGTTGAGCCAGTGGCCGAGATCGGGCAGCTCGCCCGTGCACATGGCGTGCCTTTTTTTCTAGACGCATCACAGGTGGTAGGGCAACTGCCGGTAGATGTGAAACACATTGGCTGCGATGTGTTGACTACCCCTGGCAGGAAATGGTTGCGCGGCCCCAAGGGCACGGGGTTCATGTACCTGAGGCCTGAGTACCTGGCCAAGTGTCAAGCAACTGCGCAAGCCGATGGGGCAGTGGATTCGTCACCCCCTCTGACCCCCAAGCATTTTGAAGCGTCCTCTGCCTCCGTTCATTTGCAGATGGGTCTGTTGGCTGCCTTGGTGCAATTGGAACAAGTCGGGGTGGAGGTGGTGCAGAAACAGATCTTGACCCGTAGCCAATACCTGTGGGAACGGCTGAAGGGCATCCCAGGGGTCAATTGCATCTGCCCAGTTGCACCTCAGCATGGCTTGGTGTCATTTAACGTTGTGGGTCATCCTGCTAAGGCAGTTAGACAGAAGCTGCTGGACCTTGGCATCGAAGTTGCGGCCAATCAGGCGGCATTTACACCACTGGATATGCACGCGCGCCAATTGGATGCAGTGGTTCGTGCATCGCCCCATGCATGCACAACCACCGATGAAATTGACCAGCTGATTGAAGCTGTGAGGCCGATCAGCCAACGTAGTGGATGACCCAACGAGCCGGGTTACGCAAATAGCCAAAAATTCAATAACCGCAGGACCTTGTGCCTGCAGCATCACAGTATCGGAGTACGCATGAAAATTATCCGAAGCAAAGAATTTCAAGGCTCCCGCCCTTGGGAGGCACTGGACATTGCATCAATGTCTGGAACCAGTGTTCGCCTTCACTGGACCGACCAGCCTTATATCTGGCACATCAATGACGGACAAGAAGTTTTTGCCGTGATGGATGGCGTGGTCGACATGCACTACCGCTTGGACGGCATCGAGAAGGTTGTCACGCTCGAAGCTGGCGACGTGTTTTATGCAGATGTGGGATGCGAGCATGTGGCGTACCCACGGGTCGCATCGCGGATATTGGTGGTGGAGAAGGAAGGTAGCGTTTGAGAACTCAAGTGTTGTGCGCTCTGTACTCCTGAGTTTTGCCCCCATAACCGTAGGCCCCTGCCCGAACATCATCTACATGGATGTAGCTTTCATGGTGCAGGTCTGGCATCAAGCCTAAGAGCCCGTCATACACGGCCTGAATGTAGGCTGCCTTCTCAGCCCGAGTATTCGTCTCGTCGGTGATCTTGATTTCGACATACGCACTGGACTTGTTTTGCACTGCCAACGATTGGCCGCCGACTATCCAATGCGCTGGCTCCAGATAACGGATTGCAATGGAGGTCAGCTCTGGCTTTTTGCGCAAAATTTGACTGGTGCAGTTGGCCAGCATGTGCGCTACCTGCTGGGATTTTTGTTCGTCTGCAGTACCGCTGAGCAGAACATTGAGAATGGGCATGGATGTCTCCTTTGAATGACTGTTGTCACTCTAATCATTCATCCACGGCCTGGAAATGGCTTTTTTGGCTTATTGGTTTTGCAGTTTGTGCAAATCAATCCTAGAATGACCCATGAGTTTTCATCTGGATGATTTGGCTTTATTCGCCAGGGTTGCAGCACTTGGAACGTTGTCTGCAGCAGCGCGTGAGCGCGACATTCCGGTTAGCCAGGTGACGCGAGCGCTGAACCGGCTCGAGGCAGCTTGCGGTGCCAGATTGATGCACCGCACAACCCACGCCCTGAGCTTGACCGATGAAGGCGACACTTTGCTGCAGCACGGGCTGCGGATGCTCGACACATCGGAAGAACTCAAAGCAGAGTTACACGGTCGGCAAAGCGAGCCTAGCGGCTGGGTTCGTGTTGGCGTCAGCGCCTCTGTGGCGGAGTCGATCATTGCGCCCAGCTTGCCTGCGCTCTATGAAAAGTTTCCTCGGCTGCACATTGAAGTGCTTGCTGATGACCGTCTGGCTGATATGGCACGCGATGGCATCGACATCGCAATACGCACAGCCGCCGTGCACAGCGAAACACTTGTGGCTCGGCAGATTGGCACGGCCAGCCGTACCCTGTACGCCAGCCCAGCTTACTTAGCCAAGAACGGCACCCCTCAACATCCGGATGATTTGTCCAGCCATCACCTGATTGGCAACAGCCGCGCCAGTTCAATGAACCTCTGGGAAAGGCAAGATGCCAAGTCAGGTTTGCAAGTCAAAGGCCAAACACTGACCGACAACTCAGCGGTGTTATTGAGCATGGTCAGGTCCGGTGTCGGCATTGCGCGGTTGCTCGACATCGTTGCAGCACCATTCGTCAAAACTGGAGAGCTGGTGCCGCTGCTACGCCCACACTTTGATGTGCAAGAGATTCCCGTCTACGCCGTGATGCTGCAAGAGCGGCACCGGCTGCCGAAGATCCGGGCTTGTGTGGAATTTTGGGGGGAGTATTTGGGCGGCTAGGCATCACGGTCAAGCTTGCATGCCGCCTTAAATCTAAGCCCGGATCTGCTCGAAGGTGCTTTTATTGGTGAACTTCCAAGGCACACGCATGGCGGTCTTTGAAGTGAGCCTTGCGACGCTGACAATTTTCGGCCACCACAAAACTAATCGCGCGGCTTTATCCCAATAAACATGGTCTGCCCATTGTGGATCAAGGACGAACACCGTAAGACCTCGCTGTCGCAGCAGTTCTCGTTCTGCCTTAGATTTCTTGAATTGGTCTCCAGAGACAACAATCCAACCACCCTCATCATGGAGTTGTTTCATCCAAATTTCATCAGGAGTATTGGCTGGAAATTTTGCTCTTAGTGAAACAACTTCTGAGATGTCGGACTCAATCTCAGACAGCGCTGCAACACCTCGCGCTAAGCTTGGTGGCAGATTGTTGTCGAAGAGAAATTTCACGCTACGAGACGGAGTTTTTCCTCGAACCTCACGGCGGCATCGACATGACGGGGCTCGACTTCAAACAATTTGGCCACCGTAGCCCTCTTCTTGCCTTCAGCAAGCCAAGTCGCGTAGATAGCAGAAGTGGGAACGCCAGATCTCTCAATCGTTGGATGGCCAAATTGGAGCTGTGGATCAACAACGATGGCGTGACCTTTACCTTCAGGGTACCAACGGCGTGCCATATCGCCTTCGTACTCGATACCCGCATATAGCGAGTCTTTCACAATCGTACGGAATACGTGCTGACGTTTCCGGAGATCAATTAGTGCTGGGCCGTCCTCGGAGGTGGTCACAACATCGAGTGCTTCGTGAAAGACAGTTTCTCCATCTGTAAGGAACCGCTGACGAGTCATCGGATAGTCGTCACCGAACATATCCTTCGCAGCAGCCAAACAGTAACGAACTACAGCAAGTGGGACCCCACGCGAGACAAACTCACGAACGATCCTCAGCTCCATGAGGTCACGAAATCCAAGGACACGCTCGCCCAATTCATCGGCTTTGTATTCAGGTTGCCAGAGAGGTTCCGAGTGATACCGACGCGGCTGATCTCCAACAAGCCTTTCGTAGTCGTATCCATAAAGCCATCGGCGAATCTTGCGCGCGTCTGTACGCACCAGACGCGCTGCGTCCGGAAGGGTATAGATGCCTTTACCAAGATTACTCATATGATGTAGTTTACATGTGAGCTCCTGAATCGCGCGAGCATCGGAAACCCCAATTTACGGGCATCAATTACCCTTTTCTGCATGTGTACCAACTTCACCCCGACCCAACGCGCCCAATGGGTAATGGAAAAGCTGGGGGGTGGATTTGCCAGCAGGCTACCCCGAAGAGTCCTACCTTGGGCTTGCTGT
>JACCDV010902543.1_pt1 | contig 14681 bp, 14 predicted proteins | sample 7446131 | NCBI WGS metagenome assembly JACCDV01 (sample SAMN15323448, study PRJNA562643) | freshwater metagenome | isolation source: river surface water | place: USA:Blue River Watershed | collected 2017-08-17 | reverse complement strand
TTACTTGAAGACTGATTCACTAGATAAATTGACGTAGATTTTTATATTGTCATTACATACTTATTCATAAGGATGTAATTGAGACCGTAATTTTTGAATGTCAATTTATTAATATTTCTGATATAGGTTACTTAGTTAGTATTATTAAATATTTGGTAAGATAATTCCAAGTCTAGTGATGCCCAAGCATCAATAAGGAGTTGTTGTATTGAGTCATACATTACAAGATAAATTATCCACTCAATCCTTGTTGGCAGTGAAAAAGATGGTCCCATATGTCTCTGTGTGCATACCAGCATATAACCGTTCGGCAGTACTGCCAACTCTACTTGAGTCGGTGCTCACACAGGACTTTGATGAATTCGAAGTCGTTATAAATGAAGATGGCTCACCTGAGCGAAAACTAATCCGGGAGATTGTTGAACACTACGCCATTCAATATCCGAATCGAATCCGGTATTTTCAAAATGAAAGTAATCTAGGTTACGATGCCAATTTGAGATCGCTTATCGAGCGCGCAAGCGGGGAATATTGTTTGTTTATGGGAAACGATGACCTAATGTGTCCCGGTGCCCTAAGAACAATATCTAGAGCAGTATCAAAATACCCCAAGGTTGGCGTGTTCCTGCGAAGTTTTGCAGCTTTTGATGGCGAGCCTGACAATATTGTTCAAACGTTTAAATATTTTGATAAAGAAATATTCTTCCCTGCGGGCGAGGGAGCAATTACCACGTTTTATAAACGCTCTGTAGTAATTCCGGGTGTGACGCTACACAGAGGTGCCGCACTTCAATTTGCTACTAACCGATTTGATGGTACTTTGCTTTATCAGATTTATCTGATTGCCAACATTCTAGTCAATTGGAATGGTGTTTTTTCGCCCGAGATTGTTACCTTGTATAGAAACGGCGGAATCCCTGATTTTGGGAATAGTGTCTCCGAGAGGGGTAAATTTGTTCCTCGTATAAGAACGATTGAATCTTCAATTAGTTTTATGCAAGGCATGCTGGAAATTGCAAAATATGTGGAAGATAGGCGTGAAGTCAAAATTTATCGACCTATTCTGAGAGATCTTTCTAATTATGCTTATCCAATTCTGTCGGTGCAAGCTGATAAGCCTGTTAGTAAATTTTTTGGGTATTACTTTTCTCTGATTAGATTGGGTTTTGGCCGACAGCTTTTATTTCATGCCTATTTTTTTGCCATCTTGCTATTTGGCACGAAGCGTATGGAAAGTATGATTGCATGGATTAAAAGTAAAATCGGACACACGCCGGTGATAGGTTCAGTCTATATGGGCAAAAATCCAAAAAATGATTTTTTTGACCGAACTTAAAAAATAATGAAAAAAAAGACATTAATTATTGGTGGAGGTGGTTATATAGGCACACATTTAATCGCTAGACTGCTTGCGATTGGACGGCATGTTACTGTATTGGGGCGAAGTGCTATGCCAGGTTGCCTATTATCTGAAAATGTCGATTATTGTATTGGTGATTTTGCTGAGCATGACTTGATTAATTCCCTAGTAGATGAGCATCATGAAATTATCCATTTGGCCTATGCAACGGTTCCAAACACATCTTATGGTAATCCGTTAGCAGATTTACTGCAAAACTTACCTCCTGCTGTTCACCTATTTTTAAAAGTAGCACAACGCAGACGAAAGTTAATTCTAGTTTCATCTGGTGGGACTGTCTACGGTAATGCTAATCAATTTCCAATACCAGAAAATCATCCTACTCATCCTATATCTCCTTATGGTGTTACTAAATTGACATTAGAAAAATATGCGCATTTATATGCGGTTACACATGGCTTGCAAGTCATTTGTGTAAGACCGGGAAATGCGTATGGTGTTGGTCAACGTCCGTATATCGGGCAGGGATTTATTTCAACAGCTATGGCATCCATGATGAATGATAAGCCGATAGAAATATTCGGAGAACGAGGAACAATTCGTGATTATATTTATGTTACTGATCTTGCTGAAGGTATAGTCAGTGCTTTGGAAAAGGGATATTTACTTGAAACTTATAATATTGGTTCGGGAATTGGGCGAACGAATATGGATGTTATTGAGGCAATATGTCCTTTAATCAATAAGACGACCTCTGAAATAAGAATACAATATTCACCAGAGCGGGTGTTTGATGTTTATGCGAATGTTCTTGACTCGACTAAGCTTAATCTTCACACTGGCTGGGTGCCAAAAATAGATTTTCAGGAGGGCTTGTTAAAAACGCGTGATTGGTTAAGAGATTGCTGTGATTGAAATACGATGGAAAAAAAGTTTGATGCTGATTCTCCGCCGCTTTTGACTGTGGCAATGCCTATTTTTAATGCTGGGTATCATTTACGTTTGGCTGTGTTGTCGATTATTAATCAGTCATTTGAGGATTGGGAGTTATTAATTTTTGATGATGGCTCAACTGATAATGCTCTACAAACTATCGATGATATTAAAGATTCACGTATTCGGATTATCAATGATGGATTAAATAAGGGCCTTGCAGTAAGGCTAAATCAGGCCATTGATTACACCCGGAGCAAATATTTTGCACGCATGGACCAAGATGATGTTTCATATCCAGAGCGTTTTGCCAAGCAATTAGAGTTATTGCATAGTGATTCTGATCTAGATGTCGTTGCCACTAGTGCAATCACCATTTCGGATGAAAATGAGATGACTGCATTGCTACCATGCCCCGTCTCTCATGAAATGATTTGTGCTAGACCTTGGCTAGGATTTTGTTTCCCTCATCCAACCTGGATGGGAAAAACGGCGTGGTTTAAAAAATTTAAATACGCAACTCCAGGCCCTTATTTTTGTGAAGATCAGGAGTTGTTGTTGCGCAGTTACCGTGAAAGTAGATTTGGTGCTGTAGCGCAGATTTTGTTTGCCTATCGCGTCAAAAAAAAACGAAATCTACCCAGGGTCCTGAAAACAAGATGGATTTTTTTCATGATTCAGTTAAGGCATTTCGTGCCTCTTGGTGAATTGAAAGCTATTACTTTATCAGGTTTTGCTTGTCTGATATTGATAACGCGAGATTTGTGGTGGGAGCTTCGTGTGAAAATAAACCCTTCAAGAATTGAAAGGTCAGATGTATTCAAAACAAAAAAATCAGATTGGCAAAAAATCCTAACTAGAATCTTACGAGAGTAAAAATAATTTGATTTAATATCTATATATTTTGGTTGTTGGTTTAAACCACATGGCAAAATTTTATTAAGTTCACCTTATAGATTGCTACTTAAAAAAGATTAGGAAGAAATAAGATTATTTCCTAGATTTGTTGAGATTGGTGCATACTAAACACCAAAGTTAATAAGAAATCAGCGAAAGTCGCTTACCTTACAGTATGCGTTGATAAAAATTAACTTGTTGCGGAAGGCTGGAATAATTTCGATGGCAGTCTTAATGCCTTGTTCAATCTTGCCACCGTCTCTTCATCATCACGCTTTCCGTCTGATAGAAGCTAATCGTTGCTATGCTGAAGATTAATAGTATCGGTCATTGCATGTCGCTTATTTATTCACTATGAGATTAATATTGTGTTCCACATGTGGTTGCATTTGCTGACTTTATTTATTCACAATATCTTCTTGAGTATCTATTTTGAAAGGGTGGTGCGAAACTTTTGTAGCGAGTTTTCGAGTAGTTAAATTTGATGGTCCTGCACGGGTTGTAGTGACTGATTTGGAATATGCCTTAGATTTATATTATCTAGGAAAAAACAAAATTTTTCTGATAATTCCTTTGTTGAAGATGACGATATTATTATGCTCAATACATGTATATGTATAATTTCGACATAATTAAGGAAGTCACTGCTCAGGTGGGGTTTAAGATTTACAGAGCTCTGATTTTTGTAATGATAAAACTCCAAATTTAGAACGTTTGGATAACAGCCGCAGGAATCATTATTTTTAGAGGCAACATGATGAAGAAGTATATTCATACTAGTCTCCTTGAGCATGGGGAGGTTCTTTGTTCAGAGTCTAGTCTTATGCGAATTGCCCGATTTCTGGGTCTGGAGCGAATTGCTTGGGCACTGCGCCGATTGTATTGCCCTGTACCTAAAGACGCCCTTGTGCTCGAAGTTGGATCCGGTGGTAATCCGTATGCTCGCTCCAATGTTCTTATTGATGCTTACAATGAGACTCGTGAACGACATTGGGTTCCGTTGGTGGCAGATCGCCCAACTGTTTTGGGATTCGTCGAAAACTTGCCATTTCGTGATGGCGCATTTGATTTTGTGATTGCATCCCATGTTTTGGAGCACTCCCCCAATCCAGAGCGTTTTATTTCAGAGTTGCAGCGTGTGGCGCGTGCGGGCTATATTGAAACTCCGGATGCCTTTATGGAGAGGGTGAATCCTTATCATGATCATCGTCTAGAGGTAACGGTTCGAAAAAATCAACTGTTAATTCGTAAAAAATCCCACTGGTGTATGGACAATGAGTTAGTTGAATTGTATGAGCAAAGGGCTAAGCCGTGGATTGCTTGCGATACTATTCCTAAGCACCCATTCGATTTTCATGTTCGCTTCTACTGGTTCAAAAAAATTGATCATGAGATATTAAATTCTGAAGTTAATGCGGACTGGCAACCGCCTGAAATACCGGTGATCCCTTTCCCTTCTAATAATCGTGTAAGAAAAGTGCTTGTAGATATATTGCGTTATCTTTTTTCTCAGAGTAAACGGAATAAAGGCCTTGATTTAATTTCACTGATGCAATGTACGTCCTGCAAGAATGAAGTTCTTAATCATGAGCCTGGTAGGCTAATATGTTCAGGGTGCGGTAGTGTTTATCCAGTGCAAGATGGAATTCCAGTGATGATTTCAAGCGTAAATATGCCCCCATCAAGCTAATACTATGCGTGTTCTTAATGTTAATGTCTTACTTGACCCGGTGACAGGTGGGGGTACAGCTGAGCGTACCTTTCAAATGAGTAAAACATTGGCATGCGCGGGTATTGAATGCACTATTTTGACAACCGATATTGGCTTGACTACAGATCGTATTAATCAGCTAAAGAATATAACAGTGATAGCATTGCCCTGTATATTAAAACGATTTTATGTAGTGAAGTTCTCCTATCGCCAATTGAAAGCTCTTGTAAGTGGTGTTGATGTAATACATCTTATGGGGCATTGGAGCATGCTAAATGTTTTGGTTTTTTTTCTGGCTAGACAGACTGGAACTCCATATGTTGTTTGCCCCGCTGGGGAATTGTCTATCTTTGGACGTTCTCGCTGGATAAAGCAGTTATTCAATAAGTTTGTTGGTTATCGAATTATCCGTGAGGCTGCTGGATTTATTGCTGTTACACCAAATGAAATCCCAATTTATAAAAGCTATGGTGTAAGAGAAACTCAGATTGTGGTTATTCCTAATGGGATTAATGAATCTGACTTTAAAGCTGACGGCAAGCCTCAATTTAATAAACACTTTAAATTAGGTGATGTTGAGTTCATTCTTTTTATGGGGCGACTCAATATAATCAAAGGCCCAGATATGCTTCTAGAGGCCTTCATAGGTATTGCAGACAAGTATCCTGACCTTCATTTGGTTTTTGCTGGGCCGGATGGTGGTTTATTGAAATTATTGCAGTTGATGGTTAGAAAACAAGGCTTGACTGATCGTATTCATTTCATTGGCTACGTCTCGCAGGGTATAAAAGCTGAGATTTATCGTGCGGCTCAGTTTCTAGTCATCCCATCTCGTCAAGAAGCGATGTCGATTGTAGTTTTGGAGGCAGGTATCGTTGGCACACCCGTTCTATTAACAGATTGTTGTGGTTTTGATGAAGTTTCGTCTGTGGGTGGAGGGGTAGTGGTTTCAGCAAGTGTGGATGGTTTGTCGGTCGGCCTAGTAAGGCTTTTGGAAAACCAGTCGAATTTGAGGGTAATGGGTGAAAATTTGCAATCATACGTTCGGAAAAATTTTACCTGGGCGGTAACTGTAGAACGCTTTATAGATTTATATCAACAGATACTATCTTGTAAGAGGCAGAACTAAATTTTTTTAATTATCATAATTAAAAAAATTTATTTGAAAATATTCTAGTAGCAGTAAAAATGTTGCTTTAGAGAATTGCTAATAATGAAATGAGGTTATTCTGAATATGTTTGCTAATAGAATATTGCTGATCACCGGAGGAACAGGCTCTTTCGGAAATGCAGCACTTTCGAAATTTTTAAGTACTAATATTGATGAGATTCGCATCTTTAGTCGCGACGAGAAAAAACAAGATGATATGCGCAAGCGTTATGCACATTCTAGGGTTAAATTTTATCTTGGGGATGTTCGAGATATAGGTAGCCTAAGTCTTGCCATGCGTGGAGTGGATTATGTTTTTCATGCTGCTGCTCTGAAGCAGGTGCCATCCTGTGAATTTTATCCTATGGAAGCTTTTCGTACCAATGTGATGGGTACCGAGAATGTCTTAAAAGCTGCTATCACAGCTGGCGTTAAGCGTGTAGTCTGTCTGAGTACCGATAAAGCCGTTTATCCGATTAATGCAATGGGTATTTCAAAGGCTATGATGGAAAAAGTTATGGTTGCTACTAGTCGTAACTTGGATAGTACTGTCATATGCGGAACTCGCTACGGTAACGTCATGGCATCGCGCGGCTCAGTCATTCCGCTATTTGTAGAGCAGGTACTTGCTGATAAGCCAATTACTATTACAGACCCATCTATGACCAGATTTATGATGACTTTGGAGGATGCGGTAGATTTGGTTCTCTATGCTTTTGAGAAAGGATGTAATGGCGATATTTTTGTTCAGAAAGCTCCTGCGGCCACTGTAGAGGTATTGGCGAAAGCCATCTTGGCTCTCATGGGTAAGTTAAATCACCCCATCCGCGAAATTGGAACTCGACATGGAGAAAAACTTTTTGAGACTTTACTTAGTCGTGAGGAAATGGCGTGTGCGGAAGATCTAGGAAATTATTACCGGGTTCCACCTGACGCTCGAGATCTCAACTACGCTAAATTTATGGATTATGGTGAGCCCCGAATAACTAAGTGTGCACACGAAGAAGATTACAACTCACACAATACAGCCCGTTTGGATTTGGAGGGCATGAAAGCTCAGTTGCTGAGGTTGGATTATATGCAAAAAATTCTTTGTGGTGGTTCTGCTATAGTTCAGGATTGATGTCATGAAAGTCTTGATCACTGGGTCAAACGGTTTTATCGGAACGAATCTGCAGTTGCGACTTAAAGAATGCGACAGTGTGCAGATCATTAACTTCAACCACTATAAAGAAATAGAGAAATTATCTGATTTATTGAAAGATGTAGATTTTGTCTTTCACTTGGCGGGTGTCAATCGATCAAATAATCCCGACGAATTTAAGAGTGGTAATTCGGATTTGACTCGAAACTTGTGTCAGTTGATATCAACTGCTACTCGCTCTACCGGTAGAAGAATTCCTATCTTGTACGCGTCTTCAATACATGCTGAGCAAGACAATATTTATGGAAGAAGTAAGCGGGAAGCTGAGAAATTTTTGTTAAATGTGCAAAATCCTCTAGTGCCTGTATTTATATTTCGACTACCAAATGTTTTCGGTAAATGGTGTAAGCCAAATTACAACTCAGTTGTTGCAACTTTTTGCCATAACATTGCTCGTGGATTAACTGTTAAGATTGACGACCCAAATTCACCAATCACCTTAGTATATATTGATGATGTACTTGATCGTTTTATCGGCCTGATGAATGGAGCGAATTCAGAACAAGATCCTGATGGTTTTGAAATTATTTCACCCCAATATACAATCACTGTAGGTAAATTAGCAGATCAGATCATGGCGTTTCGAGAGAGTAGAAAAACGCTCACGATTGATACTGTTGGAATTGGTTTCATGAGAGCACTCTATGCCACTTATGTTAGCTATTTGCCAGTAGAAAGTTTTGCCTATGAGCTACCTCAATATGCTGATCAGCGTGGTATTTTTGTAGAAATGTTAAAGACAATTAGTTGCGGTCAATTTTCTTTTTTTACCACTTTTCCTGGTGTAACTCGAGGCGGGCATTACCACCATACTAAGAATGAAAAATTTCTTGTCATTAAAGGGCGTGCTCGCTTTCGTTTTAGACATATGTCTACGGGCGAAGTTCATGTGCTTGAAACATATGGGGAAAAACCTGTGGTTGTAGAAAGTATTCCTGGTTGGACTCATGATATCACTAATATTGGAAGTGAAGAAATGCTAGTGATGTTATGGGCTAATGAGATATTTGATCGAGTTAATCCAGATACCTGTCCATGTCCAATCGAACCAAGTTAGGGATTACTAATGAATCCATTTAAAAAAATGAAAGTCATGACGGTAGTTGGTACGCGCCCTGAAATTATTCGATTGTCTCGAGTATTAAATAGGCTTGATGAATTTTGTAATCATATATTGGTTCATACTGGCCAGAATTATGATTATGAGTTGAATCAAATTTTTTTTGATGATTTGGGAATTCGTAAACCAGATTATTTCCTTGATTGTGCTAATAATTCTTCAACTGCCACAAATACAATTGGAAACATAATCATTTCGGTGGATCGTGTGCTTGAAGAGGAGCAGCCTGAGGCACTGTTAGTTTTGGGAGATACAAATAGTTGTTTATCAGTTATTCCAGCTAAGCGTAGAAAAATTCCTATTTTTCACATGGAAGCTGGAAATCGTTGTTACGATCAGCGCGTTCCCGAGGAAATAAATCGTCGTATTGTTGATCATACGGCAGATATAAATTTAACCTATAGCGATATAGCTCGAAGCTATCTATTGCGGGAGGGTTTGCCGGCCGATCAAATTATTAAGACTGGTAGCCCAATGTATGAAGTCTTGAATTACTATTCAAAAAAAATAAATGCTTCAAACATTTTGGGTCAACTAAATTTGAAGCATGATCAATACTTTCTTGTTAGTGCGCACCGAGAAGAAAATATTGAATCAAAGGTATCATTCGCTAAGCTGGTTGCAGTTTTAAATTCAATTGCTGAGGAATACAATTTACCGGTGGTAGTATCCACTCATCCGCGAACTCAAAATAAAATAAATTCTGAAAAAATTAACTTTCATGCTCTTGTGAGACTTATCAAACCTCTAGGCTTTCATGATTATATTAAGCTTCAAACGCAGGCAAAAGTTGTCTTATCTGATAGTGGGACGATTAATGAGGAGGCATCTATTCTTAATTTTCCTGCGTTAAATTTACGAGAGGTACATGAGCGGCCTGAAGGTATGGAGGAGGCTGTTGTAATGATGGTTGGATTGTCAGTTGAGCGTGTTCGTCAAGGATTGACCATTCTGTCAAAACAAATGCGAACTACAGATCGAACTTTGCGTTTGGTGTCGGACTATAGTATGCCCAATGTTAGTGATAAAGTTATACGTATTATTCATAGTTATACTGACTATGTAAATAGAGTAGTTTGGAAAAAATATTGAGGTTAATGTGAACATTCTTGTTGTCACTCAGTATTTTTGGCCAGAAAACTTTCGAATTAATGATTTGGTAGATGAATTAGTTAAGAGGGGGCATCAAGTAACAGTGGTTACGGGTCGCCCCAATTATCCTGGCGGTGAAATTTTTCCAGAGTATCTTAACAACCCAAGCCAATTTTTTTTCTATAAGGGAGCTCGAATACATCGTGTTCCAATGCTTGGGCGTGGTAGTGGCTCCTTTCGATTATTTTTAAACTACTTGAGCTTTGTTTTGGGGGCATGTTTTTGGGGGCCCTTTAAAGTTCGGGGGTATTTTCCAGATGTGATTTTTGTTTACGAACCTTCTCCAGTGACTGTGGGTCTTCCAGCTCTTTTATTGGGGCATATAAAGAGTTGCCCTGTTGTTTTTTGGGTATTAGATTTGTGGCCTGAAACTTTAGCTGCTGTTGGTATAGTTAAAAAGCCTTGGTTATTAAATATATTTGCCCATCTTGTCAGATTCATATATAACCGATGTACTCTTGTGTTGGGGCAATCCCAATCTTTTTTACCGAGTATAGCTCGCTATTGTAATAATTCATCCAAGGTTAGATATTTTCCAAGTTGGACAGAAGATCATTTTGATTCTCAACTTGATAATTCCGATTTAGAGGTAAATCATTCGTCAGGCATGCTAAATATTCTTTTTGCCGGAAATATTGGAGATGCTCAAGATTTTCCAGCAATCTTAAGTGCCGCAGAGATATTGAAGCATCGCAAGGATATTCGGTGGTTAATTGTTGGTGATGGACGTCGTTTTGATTGGTTGGCTGAACAAGTAATTTTGAGGGACCTAAAGGATCAAATTATGTTACTCGGGCGTTTCCCTGTTGATAGGATGCCTGTTTTTTTTGCACAAGCAGATGCTCTGTTGGTTAGTTTAAAAAAAGATCCAACGTTTAGTATGACAATTCCTGGAAAAATTCAGTCATATTTGTCATCTGGTCGACCAATCATAGGAATGTTAGACGGTGAAGGTGCAAATATAATTCGACAATCTAGAGCAGGTATTGTTTGCCCGGCAGGTGATAGTATCGGTTTGGCTAGAGTTATACAGTTTTTTGCAGATATGCCCCTACGGGATAGGCAGAAAATGGGTGAGCGGGGTCGAGCTTATGCTAAATCAGAATTTGATCGTGGGATACTAGTATCACGGCTTATTGGTTTATTCGAGGAGTCCAAAAATATATATCAACAGGAAAACTTGAGAAGACAATAGTATGAGATTGTTGATAACGGGTGCTAATGGATTTATAGGGCAAGCATTAACTAATCGGATGCTTACACAAGGCAAAAAAGTTAGGCTCGCAATTCGAAAATCTTGCGTTGCAGATAATAAATACCTCAATCTTGACACAGTCAAAATAGATGAATCTTTTGTTGATTTTGATTGGGGCGACGCGCTAAGAAATGTTGAGGTAGTTGTGCATCTCGCTGGTAGAGTTCACGTGATGAACGAAAAAAGTCCGGATTCATTGAGTGAGTTTCGTCGTGTAAATGTTAAAGGTACAGCAAATCTGGCTCGTCAGGCTGCCTCCTCTGGAGTTAGGCGTTTTATTTTTTTAAGTTCTATTAAGGTTAATGGTGAAATTACAAAATTAGGTTCACCATTTTTGTCTGATGACCTTCCTAATCCTCAAGATCCATATGCACTTTCTAAGTTTGAAGCAGAACAAATCCTTGGCGAAATTGCTAAAGAGACCGGTATGGAGGTGGTGATAATTCGTTCCCCTTTAGTTTATGGGGTAGGTGTAAAAGCTAATTTTCAAAAAATAATTTCATGGGTGATACAAGGTATTCCGTTGCCACTTGCTTCCGCAACATTTAATCGCCGTAGTTTCGTTAATCTAGATAATTTGGTTGATTTGATTGCAACTTGCTTGGCGCATCCAGCCGCTGCAAATCAAATCTTTTTAGTTAGTGATGGAGAAGATCTATCAACTGCTGATTTATGTAAAAGAATATCTTATGCTTTAGATAGACCGATTCGCTTATTACATATCTCACCAAGCGTGTTGAAAACTATCTCTACAGTTTTTGGTAAATTTGATGTTTATCAGCGTCTTTTTTGTTCATTGCAGGTTGATATTTCAAAGACTTGTAGGTTGCTAGATTGGAGCCCTCCACAATCCGTTGATGATGGCTTGAAATCCATGGCAAGAGGAATCCGAAAGTGAAGAGGTTATTTGATTTCGTGTTATCAATTCTTGCCATTTTGATTTTTTTGATACCTATCCTAATTGTCTGTATTTTAATTTGGGTAAGTTCGCCGGGACCTATTTTTTACTGGAGTGATCGGGTTGGTAGAAATAATCAAATTTTCAAAATGCCTAAATTCAGGACTATGCGTGTTGATGCACCTACACTGGCTTCACATTTATTGGAGAATCCAAATCAATGGGTAACGCCCATAGGCTCCTTTTTGCGTAAATCTAGCATGGATGAGTTGCCGCAATTATGGAGTGTCCTAAAGGGGGACATGAGCTTTGTTGGCCCACGGCCAGCATTATTTAACCAAGAGGATTTAATTGCGTTGCGTACAGAAGCTGGTGTATCGATATTGATGCCAGGCTTGACAGGATTGGCTCAAGTCAACGGAAGGGATAAATTGTCAATTACACAAAAAGTGCAATTAGATATTGAATATTTGTATGGTCAGTCATTGCTGCTTGATTTAAAAATTTTATGCCTAACAGTTTTAAAGGTTCTAACTAGAAAGGGAATCTCTCATTAAGTTAAAAATATCCTATGGAAAGTTTATATATTAAATGATAAAAAAATCTATCTTTAAATTAACAATTCCAATTCTTACATTACCTCGCTTCATTAAGCGCTCTATTGTCTTGTTAGTTGACTTATCTCTGTGTGTCTTGACAGTTTGGTTAGCTTATTATTTAAGACTTGGCGAGTTTGTTGCATTAACGGGCATTGATTTGTGGGCTGTTGGTATATCGATTGGTATTGCATTACCTATATTTGTAATTTTCGGTTTATATAGAGCTATTTTTCGTTACAGTGGCTGGCCAGCACTGTTAGCAGTTGCAAGAGCTATTGGGGTATACAGTTTGCTCTATATGTCTATATTCACTGCTATTGGCATGTCGGGCGTTCCTCGAACAGTAGGGCTCATTCAACCAATCTTGCTACTTCTTTTAGTTGGAGCATCTCGAGTATTTGCGCGTATTTGGTTGGGGGATCAATATCGTCATATCCTCAAACAGTCTTCTCGACCTAAAGCATTAATTTACGGCGCGGGTATTAGTGGACGTCAACTTTGTGAGGGGATGGCAAGCAATCATGAAATGCAAGTTATTGGATTTTTAGATGATGATAATCGACTTCATGGTCAAATTTTAAATGGTAAACCTATTTACAATCCAACTGATTTGATGACCCTTGCACCGGTATTGCAAGTGAATTCTGTATTGTTGGCTTTACCAAATATCAATCGTAATAGGCGCAATGAAATCATTAATCAAGTTAAAGCGGCTCATGTAGCTGTTAGAACGATTCCCAGTATGTCGGAATTAATTCAAGGAAAGGTGAGTGTTTCCCAAATACGTGAACTTGATATTGATGATTTGTTGAGTCGAGAACCTGTGCTTCCGAATCATGCTTTATTGTCTATGAAGGTAAGCAATAAAGTTGTTATGGTAACTGGTGCCGGAGGTTCTATTGGTAGTGAGCTATGTCGTCAAATATTAACTATCGGTCCCAGTAAGTTGCTCTTAATTGAACAGAGTGAGATTGCTCTTTACAATATTTATCACGAATTACAAGAGAAGTTCCCGAATTTTACAAAAATCATTATACCTTTACTAGCCTCTGTTCAGGATATGAATCGCATTAACGATATTATGGGGGTATGGACTCCTGATACTGTTTATCATGCTGCCGCATATAAACATGTACCACTTGTTGAGCATAACCCCGCGGAGGGTATAAAAAATAATGTGCTTGGTACATTGAGAACTGCTAAAGCTGCCATTGAAAATAAAGTTTCTGATTTTGTTCTCATAAGTACAGATAAGGCAGTGAGACCAACAAACATTATGGGTGCCAGTAAACGTTTAGCTGAAATCATTCTTCAGGGCCTTGCAGATCTTCCACATCATTCAAAATTTAGTATGGTCAGGTTCGGAAATGTTCTTGGTTCCTCGGGTTCTGTAGTGCCTAAGTTTCGGCAGCAAATTAAAGAGGGGGGGCCGATTACTTTGACACACCCAGAAATCACACGTTATTTTATGACAATCCCTGAGGCTTCTCAGCTAGTTATTCAGGCTGGAGCAATGGCAAAAGGCGGAGATGTCTTTGTATTAGATATGGGGCAACCTGTAAAAATTATCGATTTAGCAAAGCGTCTAATCGAGGTTTCTGGTTTTACCGTCAAAGATGAAAATAATCCCTTTGGAGATATTGAAATTGAAGTCACTGGTTTGAGGCCTGGTGAAAAGCTTTATGAAGAATTGCTGATTGGTGATAATCCGAGTTCCACCATGCATACAAGAATCATGAAGGCGCGTGAGGAGTTTGTTGCTTGGGCTGATTTGCAGCCACAATTAGAAAGTTTAGAGCTTGCATTAAATGTGAATGATATAACCGTGGTTCGTTCCATGATGCAAAAATTGGTCAAAGAATATAGAGCTGCAGATCAGGTCGTAGATTGGATCTATTTAGAGCAAGAGAGGGAGCAGAATATTAATGACGTGTTATGATTATTCCGATTTATACAAGTATGTCTTAAATAATTGTGAGAGTGGCGCAACTTTTTTGACAGCTTTAGGTCAACGATTCAAACTATTAATACCACACATAATCTAAATGTATTAGTTAATGAGATCGACAAAAGTTATGAGTACTTCCTGAAGTTAGGTGAGAATTCCCAAGGCTATCAAGCGATAGTTGATGGTATCTATGCTGAGATGATGCTCAAAGACATGGATTTAGTATGAGTGCTCGCTATGCTACAAACTTCCAAAATAGGTTGGTGAAAGCTTTTACAACTTTGGCCGCATTGGATCAACATGAACAATTGCTGACACAACAGTCTATCCAATCAGTTGAGCATCTGACTGAGCCAAAGAATATTGTACAGGTATCGATTGAAGATCATGATGCCTCCGAGTAGCCTGGGAGCTAAAAAATAAGTTTTTGCAAAACGAATTATCTAAGTAACTG
>JACCDV010125417.1_pt1 | contig 14682 bp, 6 predicted proteins | sample 7446131 | NCBI WGS metagenome assembly JACCDV01 (sample SAMN15323448, study PRJNA562643) | freshwater metagenome | isolation source: river surface water | place: USA:Blue River Watershed | collected 2017-08-17 | reverse complement strand
GGGGCGAGTTCGCACAAGAGGTTGTGGTCTTCGGTGGAGAGGTCGTCCCACAAGTCCATGTGCGAGAGCAGCACGCGCGCCGCGTGGTCGGCGCGGCCTTGCGGAATCAGGCGTGTGCCGCGCTTGTAGGTCTTGGGTGCATAAGACTCTCGAGGTTTGAACTTGGATGACTTTTTAAATTCACCCGTGCGTGCGGGCGCAACTGCTGGTGCAGGCATCCACAGGTCTTGCAGCTCGTGGTTGCCTAGGTCGGCCAGCTCGGCGATTTCGCTGAGCAACTGGCGCTTCAAAGCACCGTCGGGCAAGGCCATCCATAAAGGCTTGGCGTTGCTAGCCATGTGGGCGCGGCCCTCGGCCGTGTGCAGATCGCAGCCTTCGCGGGCCACTTCGATGAGGAAGCGGCTCAGGGGCATGGCTTCGGTCACGCAGTGGGCAAAGGCTTCTTTGCCAAATTCGCGGATGTAGCTGTCGGGGTCGTGCTCGGCTGGCAAGAACAAAAACTTCACACTGCGCACGTCGGTGGCGTAGGGCAGTGCGCCATCGAGCGCCTTGCGTGCAGCTCGGCGGCCTGCGCCATCGCCGTCAAAGCTGAACACCACGTTGTCGGTGAAGCGAAACAGCTTTTGTACATGGTCAGCCGTACATGCCGTGCCCAATGTGGCCACTGCGTTGGGGAAACCAAGCTGCGCCAAGGCCACCACGTCCATGTAGCCCTCGGTCACCAGCACATAGCCTGCGTCTCGCAGTGCGTTACGGGCTTCAAACAAGCCGTAAAGTTCGCGGCCTTTGCTGAAAACGGGGGTTTCCGGCGAATTCAAATATTTGGGCGTGCCTTCAAACAGCACGCGGCCACCAAAGCCAATGCACTCGCCCTTGACGTTGCGGATGGGGAACATCACGCGATCGCGGAAACGGTCGTAGCGTTTTTCTTCTTCGCCGTCCTCTTGGTTCACGATGACCAAGCCGCTCTCAGCGAGCAGCGGGTCTTGGTAGTCTGGGAACACACTGGCTAAGCTGCGCCAACCTTCGGGCGCGTAGCCCAAGCCAAAGTCTTTGGCAACTTGGCCGCTCAGGCCACGGCCTTTGAAATACTCAATCGCTTTAGGCGAATTGCGCAAATGCTTGCGATAAGCCTCGCCCGCTTTTTCCAACACATCGGTGAGGGTGGCTTGCTTTTGGCGTTGCTCGGCGGCGCGGGCGCGGTCTTGAGGTGATGCATCGTCTTCTGGCACTTGCATGCCGATGTTTTGCGCCAAGTCCTTGACGGCCTCGACGAAGGTCATGCCCGCATGCTCCATCAAGAAGCCAATGGCGTTGCCGTTTTTGCCGCAGCCAAAGCAATGGAAAAACTGTTTGGCAGGGCTGACCGAAAACGACGGCGACTTCTCGCCGTGGAACGGGCACAGCCCCATGAAATTGGCCCCACCTTTTTTGAGCTGCACATAGCGGCCCACCACCTCGACAACGTCGACGCGGGCTAAAAGCTCTTGAATGAAGGACTGGGGGATGGCCATATGTGAAAAGGGTGAAGCCTAATTTTAGGCTTCACCCTTTGCCGTGTTAAGTGCGCTGTTTATGAGCTCATTGTTGCCGCTTTGTTATTTAAAAGCTTGCATTCATTACTTTTTTTCAAGATACATAATGTAGTAGCTTCCATAAAGCTGCGGCTCACTCGGCTTTCTTGTTGGTAAGGTAAATACGTTGCTTACAAATAAAACGCCTCCATTGTTCGCCTCGCAAAATATGAAAAATCCTTTTATTTTTTGGTCAAGATCAACACAATTTTCGACTGATGCTGCATATTTATCGAGTGTTTCGAGAAGCCTAGCATCGCCCTTATATTTTTCATTGAAGAATGCCCTGTTGTTCATATAGGTGATTCTTGTGTAGATAAGTGACTTATTTGCTGTGTCACTACTTGTCCGATTGATTTGATTAGTTGATATCGAAATAGAGGGCAGAGAAGTTTTGCAATTTGATTCGTCAGGGCAATTGATAGTAAGTTTTTTTGATAAAGCGGAAGTATTTATGGAGCTCTCAAACACGCCGACGTACCAAGGCTTTGAGTTTTTTAGGGGAGTGCTAGAGCAGCCCACAAAAAAAGCCAGCAGCGAAAAAGCAAAAACATGCAATTTAAATGATTTCATTAGGGTTAATTTTTCGAAAAAATTAATTCATTTTAGCTGCTAGTGTGAGTGATTTAGATTTATAAAAACTTTTTGAGATACGCGTTGCGATGAGTTGCGTTTGCTTACTTCGGTGCCAAACGAATCGCACCATCCAAACGAATCACTTCGCCATTGAGCAAATCATTCTCAAAGATGTGCAGAGCCAGCTTGGCGTAGTCTTGTGGTGTGCCCAAGCGCGAAGGGAAGGGCACGCCTGCGGCGAGTGCGTCTTGCACTTCTTGGGGCATGCCAAAGAGCATGGGCGTGCCCATGATGCCGGGGGCGATGGTCATGTTGCGAATGCCGTTGCGGGCTAGGTCGCGTGCGATGGGCAAGGTCATGCCCACGATGCCGCCTTTGGACGCGCTGTAAGCGGCTTGCCCAATTTGGCCGTCGTAGGCTGCGACTGATGCGGTGGAGATCAACACACCACGCTCGCCTGTGGCTTCGGGCTCGTTGTGGCACATGGCTTCAGAGGCCAAGCGAATCATGTTGAAGCTACCAATCAGGTTGATGGTGATGGTTTTGGAGAACGAGGCCAGCGCGTGCGCACCGTTTTTGCCCACAGTTTTTTCGGCAGGGGCCACGCCTGCACAGTTGACCAAGCCCATGAGCTTGCCCATCGACTTGGCTTTGGCCACCACGGCTTGGCCGTCGGCTTCTTGGGTCACATCGCATTTCACAAAAGCGCCGCCAATGTCTCTGGCCACGGCTTCGCCCTTGTCGGCTTGCATATCAGCGATGACGACCTTGCCACCTTTGGCCGCAATGGCGCGTGCTGTGCCTTCGCCCAAGCCCGATGCTGCGCCTGTGACGATGAAAACCTTGCCTTGAATGTCCATGAGGATCTCCGTTGTGTGTTGACGTTTACGTAAACGTCAATCATAACCAGCCAACCTCGATTAACAACTACCTGTTAACCCCACCCATCCTAGACACTTCAAGACGCCTCGCGATCTCCTACACCGTTTTTACCATATTATCATTGCTTTTGCAAATAAATGTATTGGTCCAATACATTCTGGACTGTGGATGCGACCTAAGCAGGAATTCTATGGGTGACACAGGCAGGTTCTTAAGGGAAGTCGTTTTCTTGGGATTGGGCTTGGTCGATAGGTGCGGCAATTCCGTGTTGTAGAACACCAGCCAGTCGCTCATTTTTCGGTTGAACAGCGCAGGATCCGTGAAGAGTAGGTCTTCGTGGTAGTCCACGAAGCTCTCTTGGATGCTGCGATTAAATCGTTCACAGTGCGCGTTCATCTTGGGCGTTTTGGGGCGTACGTCTTCCAGTGCATCACATCATGTGCTGACATGCGTTTTGCAAAGTGCCCCTTGAACTCACTGCCGTTGTCCGTCAGGGCTTTAGCCTTGGCGTAGTCTGGAAGCGTGTACGTGATGGCTTCATGCAGTTTTGCCGCGTGTACGCTGCTCGCCGTAGGCGCCGCATAGGCGAAGGCCACGTGCGTTTTGGGGTCAATCGCGGTGAGGATGTAGCGCTTGATCCCTTTGCGTTGACGTATCACCGTATCAAACGCCAAGCACTCCAAGGGCTTGAGCTGAACGCCTTTGGGCTTTCTGGTGACGGCGGCGCGTGTGAAGCGCTTTCGTTGCCCCTTTGCGTTAGTTTGCCATGCGCTAGTGCGTAGCTTGTCGGGCGCACTGGCAATCATGCGTCCAATCGTGCTTACGCTGGGTAGTGCAAGACCATGTTGCTGGCAAAACGGCACGAGCTTGGCGAACACCTTTTCTTTGCCTAGGTTGGGCGTGATTTGGCGCAAGCGTTTGAGCTCCGCCATGACCTGTGGACACCAAACAGGTGCTCTGACGCGTTTGGGGCGTTTGCTGGCAGGTTTGAGGGCCACAGTGTTGCCACCCGCTTGCTTGAGCGATTTGCGCCAAGCGTAGAGGGTGCTTTTGCTGACACCGAAGGCATCTACGGTTGAGGCCAGGCCAAACTTGTGCCAGTGGTTGAGAATTTTTAAGCGTTTACGAACAACGTCATCCATGTTGGCATCGATTAAACCCAACTTGGCAACTCTAAGCAGCCCCTTGATTCAGTAGCTGATGAACTGGTTTGAACTCAAGACTTTCTTCTTTTAGAAAGTCCAGCATGTGTTTGAACTTATTCAGCGCTACCTGTGTGGTCGTGACAGGCGGGGGCAAATTCTCAATCGCCGCCCCATTGCTGAACGCCCAGCGCACATTGAGAACCGTAGCCAAGTGGGTGACTGGGAGGGTGATACGGTGATTGGTGCAGGCCACCAACAGGCCATCGTGACCTTGGTCGAGCGCAAATGCGGGTACGCCAAGCTCAGCAAGGTGGCCAACAAAAGTGCCGAGTTGATCAGCCAGGCCATAGAGGACAAACTCAAGCCCTTGGCCGTGAGGGTGAAGACCTTGAAGATAGATAACGGCAAAGAGTTTGCGTACCACCAGAGAGTCGATCAGGCGCTGGGCATTCAGACCTACTTCGCTGACCCGTATTGCAGTTGGCAACGCGGCAGCAATGAAAACTACAACGGCCTACTGCGCCAATACATTCCCAAGAAACGCCGCTTGGAAAGCGTCACAGATGAGGAGTTGACAATGATTGAAAACAGATTGAATCACCGCCCACGCAAGCGGCTCGGATTCAAGACGCCGCACGAGGTGTTTCATGCCTCGTTAAACCGTATTGCACTTCGTACTTGAATCCGCCAAATAAATGTATTACACCCCTTTGCAAGATGCTCAGATGGACTTAAACTAGATTTAAGTAGTTATTAAAGATGTATAAATTTATATCGAAAGAATTCATATGAAAATCAAAACTCAATCAACCGATTCCAACGGCAAAACAACGGAAGAAGTCATTGATAGAAAAGGATCTGATGTATTAAAAATTCAAGCGCAGCCTCATGTTCGGTTGAGTATCCAAGTTCAATCAGACAAGCCGCTTCCAGATCAAAAGATGGCAGCAGGCAACATAAAGAAAATAGGCAACAATTTATTAGTTGAAGTAGAAGATGAGGGGCTTTTTGAAATTACAGACTTTTATTCGAATGATGGAGTGTCTCTTGGTTCGATTTCGTGGAGCTTGGTGGCCTCAGATGGTTCTATCACAAACACGATAACTTTCCCTGCTTTAGAAGTTCAGGCGTTAGCCTCAAAGGTTTCACAAGATGGAGCAGAGGTGAGTGGTTTTCTGTTTCCTGTTAATTTTGGGTTAGCCGCTGCTGGTGCAGGTGTTGCAGTAGTGGCAGCTAAATCGGGTTCTAAAAAATCATCTTCGGATACGGTGGCTGCAAAATCCTATTCAGTCTCTGTGGTGTTTGGCCCCGAAACAGACGCAGGCGTCGGTACAAAAGTTGAACTGTTTACCAAAGAGGGTAAGAGCTTAGGCTTGATGAAGTTTGATGCTGCGACAGGCAAATACAGCCTGACCGACAAAACGGGTTATAGCGGTGTGGTGGTGGCTCGCTTAACCGATACGGACAGTGCACCTGACTACATGGACGAAGCCACCAAGACGTTCAAAAACATTGGGGCAACAGAATATTTTGCGGTGTCCTCGGTCGGTACTGGTGATACAGCGATCAGTTTGAGCATTACACCTTTAACCACAGTGGCGGCAAGGAGCCTAGGGGTTGCTGTATCGACGACGGCAGATGGCTCGTCGGTGGTGACTGTCAATAAAGATGCAACCACGGTGACGCAAACGAACCAAGCTGTGGCCAAGGCTTTCAATATTGTGGATGCATCGGGTCAGGCGCTGGACATCTCTAAAGTTGAAGCAAAAGCAGTGGTGAATACGGATGGCACCGCCAACTCCAGTAGTAATGCATATGGACAAGCTTTGGCCATCGTGTCCCAAGCAGAGGCGACCAGCGGAAAAACAACGGAGCAGTTGGTCACAAGCATGGCGAGTGCTTTGGTGGTGACCTCGACCGGTGTCAGCAAGGTCGGTAGTTTTACGAACTCAGCGAGCGGCGCTGCGGCAACAGAAGTGCAAACGGTGTTGAGCACAGGCGCGGCGCAAGCGGTGGCATCTGGGCAAGTTGATGCAACTGCGGCGGCAGTCGTGCTCAAGCAAATCACCGCTACCTCAGTGAGCTTGTTGCTCGATAGCGATTCCGATATTTACGTGAATGCGCAAGAGACTACTGTGGCGCTGAAGATTAAGGGTAGTTGGGTAGTCGGTAGCACGGTCGAGTTGTTCTCAGGTGGCACGCCATTGAACTTCAAGGTGGGGGCAGGTATCGAAGCCAGCAGCTACACCACATTGGCTGGTGGCAGCACCACAGAGCTGTCTCTGACTGCATCAGACTTGAGCACTCTCAAAACCGAAGATGGAACCTACCCTATTTCGGTCAAAGTCACACCCGCTGGTGGTGTTGCTGCGACAAGCAATAGTTTGAATTTGGTGGTTGATGCAGCAGCGCCCACGGCCAGCACTGTGAGTGATGGCACATCGGCCGATCTGACCAACAGCGCGATCAGCTTCACGGTGACGTTTGACGAAGATGTGGTGGGCACAGTGGGTACGAGCAACTTCACGGCCACGAATGCCTCCATTACTTCGGTGACACCAGTTAATGCCAAAACCTACACCGTGGTGGCGACACCCACGGCAGGTGTGGCCTCGGGTAGTGTGGCCTTGAGTTTGGTAGCGGGCACACTCAAAGACGCAGCGGGCAATGCGTTGGCCAATGCCGATTTGAGCAGCAAAGACAGCCAAGCGATTGACACAGCGGCCCCAACAATTACCGCCAAGACTGAGGGATCTATGGCGCCAAGTGGTAATTTGAGCTTAACTCTCAGCGAGGTGGTTACCAAAGGCACATCTGGCGCTATCACCATCTACAACGCTGCGAATGACACGGTGGTTGAAACCATCAACATCACGACCGATGCCGTTACGTTGGACACAGCAAGCGGAACCAGCACTGTGGTGACGATCAATCCAAGCAACGACCTAGGCGCAAATACCAGCTATTACGCCAAGCTAAGTGACAACGCATTTAAAGATACTGCGGGTAACAACTTGGTTGGTATCAGTGATAAAACAACTTGGACATTCTCAGCCGTCAGTTTGAGCACCTCCGTCTTATCAAAGGTTGGGAGCACTACAGACGCCACGATCAATAGCACAGACATGAGCAGCTGGACACTTTCTGGTACGGTCAGCGACCAAGGAAGTGGCGCACAGAGCATTACGATTACAAAACTCACATTTACACCGACAGACGGCAGCTCAGCAGTGAGCATCACCACGGGCTTACCCACCGTTGACCCGACTACTAAAGCATGGACGCTAGCGAACTCAACAAGCTGGACCAATTTATTGTCGAGCGGTAAGACTTACAACGTGACGGTTGAGTTAAGCGCCTCTGTGGGGGGCTCTTCTACCACCGGCAGCGGTCAACTGACAGGGGTGGTGATAGATACAACTCCTCCTGCGTTTACCAACAGCGGCTCAAGCACAAGTTTTGCTGAAAATACGGATATTGCTACCGTCGTATTTGATGCCGTTGCAACCGACGCAAGCACTATTGCGTCGTACAGCTTGACTGCAGGTGGCGACAAATTCAGTGTAGGCAGTGATGGAAAGATCACCTTCAGAGCCAGTCCAGACTACGAAACTGCAACCACAGCCAGCTTTACTGTCAGAGCCACCGATAACAACGGCAACTATGCAGACAAGAGCGTGACGGTCAATATTACGAACGTTAACGAGGCGCCTGTGTTGACGGCACCTACACCGATTGCATTGATCGACACGGCCAGTTCCAACACTTTCACGAACCAGACCGGTACCTTAAGTGCAACAGATGTGGATGGGGGTACAACGCTGAGCTATGGCATTAGCGGTGGAACTACGGAAACAACGACCATCAACACAGTCACATATGACGTGAGCAAGGGGGGCACCTATGGGACGTTATATGTTGTTAGCACAGGCACAGATAAAGGCAAATATGTCTATGTGCCCAACGCGAATGCAATCAATGCGCTCAGTGCTAATCAAAGTGAGACCTTTACGGTAACAACTAGCGACAGCAGCTTGTCAGACAGCAAAACGTTAACGATTAATGTGACAGGCGCAAACGACGCACCGACGGTGACAGCAGGCGCAGCGAGCGCGACGCTGGTAGAGGCGGGCGGCGTGGCCAATGCAACAACGGGCACAGCAAGTGCAACGATTGCACTGAGCAAAGCAGACGTGGACGGCACGGTCAGCTATGACACGAGCTACTTGACCTCCAACGGCTGGAGCACGGCAAATGCAGGCGTGACCTACACCAAGGCAGGCACCTACGGTACAGCGACCCTGACCATCGCCACCGGCGTGGTGAGCTATGCGTTGGACGACACCAAGACGGCAACGCAAGGATTGACCGCTGCTCAAAGCGTGAGCGATGCATTTGGAACGGTTCAGGTAACGGACGGAACAGCTACGGCACTGAGTTCGGCCATCAGCTTTGCGATCACGGGGAGCAATGACACTCCTACCCTAATGACCTACACCTCAACCCCAGATTACGCCAATACAGGGGCTGATCAACTGTTGTTTAGCAACACTGCGATCAATGCGATAGATAGCAATCAAACGATCAAGGGTTTGATGTTTACGGTCTCTGGTGTAGATGGTTCTGCCAACGAGCGTATCAAGTTTGACGGTCAGAACATTGCGTTGAACAACGGTATTTCAGGTACGACAAGTGTCAACGGTATCGGGTATTCGGTGAGCGTTGCCAACGGTACGGCAACGGTGACGTTGACCTCTGCCGCAGGTCTAGATGCAGCCATTATGCAAGGCTTGATCAATACGATGGCCTACAACTATGCGGTGGCTAGTGGTGCTTCTTCAGCAGGTATGAATGGCGATCACGCAGTCACGCTAACGCAAATCACAGACAGTGGTAGTGACAACAATGTCACAGTTTTGACGCAAGCCACCACGATCAGTGATAACACTGCGCCTACGGGCGGCACGGGTATGAGTTTTACCTCGGTCACATCAGCGATAACGGATACTGCTGCTGATCGAGTTACGAATCAAGCGACTGGCAGTGTCTTGTTTACCTATATTGGTACAGATTTGGCAAGTGGTGAATATTTCGAGTACCGAATAGGTATGGGGAACTGGGGGACAACCAACCTCAGTCGTAGTGGCAAAGTGGTGACAATTTCGAGTCTCGATTTATCGGTCAGTCCGACCGTTGAAGTGCGTGCTGTTGATGCATCAGGTAATGCCACTGCTACCTTGATCAGCCAGACCATAACTTATGACAGCACGCCGCCTACGCTGGATTTAGATCTAAACGCGCAGGGCACAAATTACACAGTGACTGCCACAGTAACGGGCATTGATTACTATATTTACAACACGGGAAGCAGCGGTAGTTATCGCGCTGTGTTGACAGAAATCAATCCAATTGGCTCGATTTCAATCGGGGTGAATACTGCGGTTAGTCCATCAACATTGGCATCTGAGTACATCAAAGTGGGGTCGACCCAATTGAACTTAGATGGTTCTAATTTGGCCAGTTCAGTATCGGTAAATAACCAGATTTGGGCGGTTACTTACAGCGCGGGTGTTTTTATCTTTGTACCAACAGGTGGGAGTGCGTCCAGCGGTTTGGCGCAAGCGCTGATTCGTTCTGTCACATATGGGGCTACTACCTTACCAAGTGGTGCCAATCGAACCTTGAGCATCGGGGTTGTCGATGCTGCAGGTAATAGCACCTCATCTGCTGTGGCAACGGTGTCGGCAGATAACGTTGGTCCTGTGATTGATTTGGATGGGTCAACAGGTGGATTCAATTACTCACCCGTGAGTGTGAGTTTGGCAACTGTCAACGCAGGTGTCGCACTGACCAGTAGCTCTTCTTTGACGGAGGGCAGTAGTGTCGCCACCGTCAGAATTGCAGTTTCAGGTTTGTTGAATGGCACCAGTGAGCAATTGATAGTTGGTGCTACGTCATACAACGCGAATGGCACCTCGGTTACGGGTAGTGTCACGGTGAGTGGCACCACATGGAATGTGAGCTACGCCGATAGCACTTTTTCGTTCACGTACGTCAGCGGCACAGCGGCAAGCGCTGCGCAAGCACAAGCGTTGATTGCCAGTGCAACCTACAAAAACTCAGCCAGCACTGGTATTGACGGTGTTCGCACATTCACCTTCTCTGCGGTTGACAGTGTCAACAACGTGACGGCTACATCAGCCGTGGCAACGATTTCGGTGAACGCGGCTAATCCTGCTTTGGTGAGTGTGGGTACGGCAACTGCTGGCACGACTGTGGTGAGTGGTGTGACTTACACCAGTTATACCAATGGGTCTTTGACCACATTGGACGCGAATGCAGATGGCGTTTTGGGGGATCAATTCATTGTCACATTCAGTGAGGCTGTCAAAGTGAGTAATGTGACCACCACCACTAACTGGACGAACATTGCAACGTTGGGTACGGGGGCAACAATTACTGCGCTTAATGCGGTGACGGTCAATGGCGTTCAATATGCGACCCAATTTTTATTTAAAGCTGGTACATCGACAACGTACACAACGGGTACAACACTGACCATTACCGCCGCCAACGTCATTGACACAGGGGGTGCCACAGCCTCCTCAAATCAAGTGGTAACGATGACAGATATTGTGGCGGCCAGTGCACCAACACCACCACAGAGCATTAGCACGGATAACTATGTCAGTAGCAATGAAAAATCAGCTTCTACCACCATTGCATATGTGACACCAACAGCCGTTGCAGGCGATGTCTTGAAGGTGTATTACGATGGTACACTGATCAAATCTCAATCGATGACTGCAAGCACTACAAGTACATCGGTGTTTTTCTCGACTACAGATTGGGGGAGCGATGGTAACCATCAAATCACGGCCCGCGTACAAGATGCAGCGGGTAATTTAAGCGCTGTCAGTGCTTCTAAATCAGTCGTTGTGGATACTGCGGTGCAAGGCATCAGTAACGTTCTAGTAGTGACTGACACAGTCAATCCGACGGTATCTAATGCCGGCGATGTGGTGCGCTTGGTTTTTGCAGAGTCTGTAGCGATTACGACAACGACACTCCCCACAAGCAATTTTGGTACGGGTTACACCGTTGCCGCCGTCGGCGCGGTCAACGGAAAATCTACTCAGTGGGATGTTACGTTAGGTAGCAATCCAACTTTGGCTGGCGGTCAAACGATTACAACCACCATGGGAGGCATTACTGATGTGGCAGGTAATACAGGCAGTGCGACGTTTACGCTAAACGGTGATGTGTACAACACATTGGGGCAAGCCACAATTGGGAATGTGGCCACGGATAACGTGATCGTCAGCGGTGAGCGAAGTACAGTGCAGACGGTGAGGATTCAACTCAGTCGTGCTGCTGAGGGGGATTTCATCGACATGGCCATGGATGGTGTGGCGATTGATATCAATGGTGCGACTTCAGGCGGCCGCTATGTAGTAACAGCCACAGACGTTGCAAATGGCTATGCCGACGTGTCTATCTCGGCGAATGTTTGGGGGGGCGATGGTGAGCGCACCCTCGGGGTCAGCATGCAGCGTGGTACGGGTTCGGTGGTTAAAGCTTTGAATGACCGTCATGTGTATGTATCAGCGGATGGCGCACATTGGGCCGCTAGCAATATCATGTGGTTTGACCCAGAAACGATGGTGACACAAAAGGGCGTATTTAACACTTGGACGTCAAGTGCAGGGGGATCTACGGCCACACGCACGGGTACCACGGGTGCGTTAATTGCCAACAGTGCAGGGCGTTATGCATTTATTGACACAGCGAATGGAGGCTATTTCGCAAGTGGAACCCCATCGACTTTCACTCTACCAACAGGTACAAGCAGTATGACTGCGATTACTGTCTTCAAGCAAACTGCAACAGATTACAACCTTCATGGACTGTTGTATTACTCAGGAACTACTGGTTACTTTTTAAGTGTGGATAACCGTAATTCATCGAATCAAGCGGTAAACGATGGCACTAATAAATATGCACTTGGATTTGATAATTACGCGACATCCACAACGGGATCCAACAACTCCGCTGGCGTTAATAGTTGGACGGTCGATCGAGCTGTATTGACTTCTGGCACGCTTAGACTTTTTGCCAACGGTACTCAGAGTGTATACAACCCCAGTCAGAGTTACAATGTTACTGGGACTCCAAAAATGCAGTTTGGCGGTGATACCACTTTCTTGTCAGGCGATAGCATCATGGTCAATGGCTTGTTGACCAGTGCGCAAAGCATGGAGATTGATGTTTACCTAGCTAACAAGTACCAATCCATGGGTACCTTAGTGAGTCCGAGCAGTGTCGGTGCTACTTATAATCTCTCATTGTCTAGCAACGCTGCTGCGTTACTGGACGATGTTCTTAACTTGGCAAATGAAACCGGTGCAGGTAATGACACCATCACAACAGCAGGTGCAGACTATGTTCAGGCAGGTGCAGGCAATGACACACTGATCACCCAAAATTTGAACTTCCGATTGTTAGATGGAGGATTTGGCACTGACACCCTCAAACTCAGTAGTGCGTATAGCGGCAGTAGCACGATCTACTTGTCTGACTACGTGAGCAATGCACGGGGTACGGGTTCAAACAGTACGGCCAATACGCGAGTGAATGACAACGGCTTTCACAAGCTATTAGGCATTGAAGTGATTGACTTATCAACCAGCACGGCGGCTCAAGCACTGACAGTTGCTATGGACGATGTGAATCAATTGAGTGAAGACAACAAGTTGTGGGTGAAGCTGGGCACGGCAGACGGTACAACGGGTGCTAGCAGCGTGTCTGACACATTGACTGCGACAGGGTTTACCGGCTCAGTGACTTGGGGTTACTTCACCCACACAGAAACCGATGGCAGCACTGCTGTCTATGACCGTAAATGGACAGGCACGAGCAGTACCGGTGGTGTTTCGCAGTCGGTGGAGTTGTATGCCAGTGGTGGTCAGTTTGCAAAGATAGATACGGGTTCTTTGGTCTCTTCGGCTGCAGGTAGCGATACTCTGGCTGGTAGTGCAAGTGCCGATGTGTTTGCTTGGCTGGCAAACCAGTCTGGAACTGATGTGGTGACGAACTTCACGAGGTCACAAGGCGATAAGCTGGATTTACGTGAGTTGCTCGCGCCTGTTGCTTTTGATTTGGCTCATATCAGCGATTATTTGCAGCTTTCTCAAAGCGGTTCAGATGCGGTGTTGAAGGTGGATACCGATGGTGGCGGCAACTTCACATCAAATGCGCAAACCATTACCTTGACAGGAGCTTGGAATGATTTGAATGTGGTGAGTGCGAATAGCACTGCATCGTTGACCCAGCTCAACATGCAGCACGTTGTGTTGTTGGCTTAAAGGTTGTGTTGTCAGCTCCGTTCGCATGGAGCTGGCAACACGCTAGCCAACGATGCGGCGGGTGATGAACCTAAATTTCTCGTCGCACGACGGCTTGCGCCACACCACCTGTCGAGCTAGTTTGATAAACCGATCTTGCTCCGCTGCATACAAGGGATGTATAGTGTTGAATTGCATCCAAATCTGACCCAGGATTTGCATCGAATATTGACCCACCCGATTTAAGCTTTTTAGAGTGAACGGCCCCGAGTTTCGAGGAGGTAAGTTAGTTTAAGTTGCTACGGCTGACTCGGACTGTTGTTCGAGCTGCCGCCAGCAGTTTGCCTCAGCTTCTGCCGGGGGGATACCTCCTGTATCCGAATTTATAAATCCATGAGAGTAACTACATTTACGTAAACGTCAATTATGGGTGAGCGCCGTGGTCTTTCAGCCCTTGATCGATCTAGGACAATCCCTAGTGATTTGTTTTAAAAGGCGTTGGCATGAAGCTAGGTGTGCGTAGTTGGGTATTGGTGTTGAGCGTGGCTGTTATGGCCGGTTGCAGTTCACGTGGGCCATTGGCGCCTGTCGAGGGCGGATCATCCGATACCTCGGTCGTCAAACGCACCCCAAAATTGGGCTTGGCGCTAGGCGGCGGCGCCGCGCGTGGTTTTGCGCATGTGGGAGTCATCCAAGTGTTGGAAGAGGCTGGTATCAAGCCCGATTTGGTGGTGGGTACTTCTGCGGGTAGCGTGGTGGCAGCGTTTTACGCCAGTGGCAAAGACGGCGCGCAGTTGCAAAAAACAGCCGAGACGATGGAAGAAGCCACCATCACAGACTGGACCGTACCTTTGCTGGGCCGCGGCATGATGCGCGGCGATGGCTTGTCCCGCTATGTAAATAAACAAACCGGTAATCGCCGTATTGAAGACTTCAAGATGCCACTGGGCATTGTGGCGACCGACCTCAAAACGGGTGAAGGCATCTTGTTCCAGCGCGGTGATGTGGGTACAGCGGTGCGTGCGTCTAGCTCTGTGCCTTCTGTGTTTGAGCCCGTGCGTATTGGCAACCGCGAGTTTGTGGACGGTGGCTTGGTGTCGCCCGTGCCTGTGCGCTATGCCCGACAAATGGGGGCTGAATATGTGTTGGCGATCGACATTT
>JACCDV010087564.1_pt1 | contig 14691 bp, 13 predicted proteins | sample 7446131 | NCBI WGS metagenome assembly JACCDV01 (sample SAMN15323448, study PRJNA562643) | freshwater metagenome | isolation source: river surface water | place: USA:Blue River Watershed | collected 2017-08-17 | reverse complement strand
GCGGCGCACTTTGTCTGACCAATAGTCGTAATGCGCAATGCGGCGCAGCGAGCCTTCGATGCCACCAACACAATGGGCACGTCGTTATAGGCTTCTTTGCAGCGTTGGCTGTAGACCAGCGCGGCGCGGTCGGGGCGCTTGCCGCCTACGTCGCCTGGGGTGTAGGCGTCATCGCTACGAATTTTTCTATCAGCCGTGTAGCGGTTGATCATCGAGTCCATGTTTCCGGCGGTCACGCCAAAAAACAGGTTCGGTTTGCCTAGCGCTTTGAACGGGTCAGCACTTTGCCAATCGGGCTGGGCAATGATGCCCACGCGAAAACCTTGGTTCTCAAGCATGCGGCCAATCACCGACATGCCAAAGCTGGGGTGGTCCACATAGGCGTCGCCCGTGACGATGATGATGTCGCAGCTGTCCCAGCCGAGTTGCGTCATTTCCTCGCGCGACATCGGCAAAAACGGGGCCGTGCCAAAACGGGCCGCCCAGTACTTGCGGTAACTGGTCAGCGGCTTGGCGTTGCGGGGGAAAAGGGAGACGTCGGCAAAGGCATTCATTAAGGGCATAAGTGTACGGGTTAGCCCCATCCCTTCAGGTTTCTGGGGCTATCACCCCAGCGCGTCAGGGCAGCGCCTGCACGGTGAGTGGCGCATCCCACAGATGCGACATCACGGCTTGCGCCTGCGCCACATCGCCTGAAGTGAAAAACTGCACGGAGCCTTGCTTGGTTGAAGTAGACAAAGCGCCGCTATCCGCCAGGCGACGTGCCAACTCTCGGGCCACAGCCTCGGCAGGGTCTAGCAAGGTCACGCCTTCGCCCGCCACACGCTGGATGGTGTCACGCAAGAATGGGTAATGGGTACAGCCCAACACCAGTGTGTCGGCCCCCTGCTCAATCAACGGCGAGATGAACTGACGCAGCAAGGCTTCGGTTTCCGCGCTGTGCAAATCAGCACGCTCCACTTGCTCCACAAGACCCGGGCAGCCTTGCAGCAAGATGCGTTTGTCTGCGCCATACAGCTCTACCAGCCTAGCCACAGAAGCGCTTTGCACAGTTTGGCGGGTGGCCAACACACCCACCACGCCGCTGCGCGTGAGCGCCACAGCGGGTTTGATGGCGGGCTCAATCGCCACTACGGGCAAGTGGGTTTGGTCGCGCAAGGTTTTGGCAGCCACCACTGTGGCCGTGTTGCATGCGATGGTGATGCCCTTCACGCCCTGCTCTGCCAGCCAGTTGCCGACGGTGAGCGTGCGTTGGGTGATGTGCGCTTCGGATTGGTCACCATACGGCGCGTGGCCGGAATCAGCCACATAGACCAAATGCTCATGCGGCAACGCGGCGTGGATGGCGCGCAAGACGGACAAGCCGCCTACGCCCGAATCAAACACACCAATGGATCCGCGCAAGCTTTGAGTCACTCAAACCTCACACCGTGGAACCACGCACCACCAACGATGTGGGCAAATGCTTGGAGTCTGCAATCTGCCCATCCAAGACCTCTTGCAAGGAATCCATCAACATGCCGCCCGCGACGTCGATGGGCTGACGAACCGTGGTGAGCGGCGGAAAGCTGTGAGACGCCATGTCAATGTCGTCATAGCCCACCACACTGACCTGCTCGGGAATGGAGACACCTTGCCCTTTGAGCACGCCCATGGCGTTGATCGCGATCAAATCGCTGGCTGCAAAAATCGCATCGAAAGCCACACCTGTTTCTAAGAAGCCAAGCAACGCAGCTTGCGCCTCTTCCGCAGTGAATGGCGACTTGATGTAGAGCTTGGGATCAACCGGCACGCCCATTTTTTTATGCGCTTGCAAATAGCCTTCGTGGCGTTTGGCGGCTTCGGGCATTTCGGTATCGCCCATGAACACAATGCGGCGACGGCCCAAGCCCAGCAAATGCTCTGTGGCCAGCGCACCACCCGTCTTGTTGTCGCTGCCCACGCTGCAATACAACTGGCGTGGCAACTGTGCGCCCCACACAGCCATAGGCACATGACGACGGGCCAATTCATTGAGCTGATCATGATGACCCCACTGACCAATGACGATGATGCCTTTGGCGCGGCCCGTGTCGTACAACGAGGCCATGTCGTCCAGATGGTCCGCATCTACACGAGACAGCAGCAAATCGTAGTTTCTCTCCGTCAACGCATCAGCCAAGCTACCGAGCATGCCCAAGAAGAATGGGTCAGAAATGTGCTGACGTGTTTTGCTGTCGTAGGGAATCACCACGCCGATGGTGCGGTTGTCGCCCATGCGCAAGCTTTTGGCACTTTGGTTGATGGTGTAGTTCAGCGAACGGGCCAGCTCAATGATGCGCTGACGCGTTTCATCGTTGGTCAACGAACTTCCATTCAATGCACGCGAAACCGTAGACGTCGACACACCCGCCATGCGGGCGATGTCGATCATCTGAATTTTGCGTTTGTCGTTGTCTGAACTGGCCATGCGTTTGGAATTTGGTTTCACCACTTGAATACCTTCCAATCATAGGGCGTCATTTCGCCAAAGAAATCCACAGCTTGGCCATCTGCACAACAGTAGGGTCACCCGCCACACTTTGCAACATGGTTTTGGCTTGCTCAGCTTGTTTGGCCTTGAGTAAAGCAATGCCGCAATGCAGTCGTGCATCTGCTTCACGCTTGAGCCCGCCTTTGCTCAACGCCTTTTGGTAAGCCTCGGCCGCCTCAGCCCACTGCCCTTTAGACAGCAGCACATCACCCAGCTGCACCAGCATTGGGCCGTTGTCTGAAGCCATGTTCAACGACTTCATGGCTTTGTCATCCTCTGCGGCACGCTGTTGGGCCTGTTGCTTGAGTTTGGCTGCATTCGCCGCCAAAGCACCTTTATAGAGGCCGGCAGCTTGGCCTTGCTCTAAAACACGCAAAGCCTCGTGCGGCAGCCCTGCTTTGATGGCAAATTGGGCGGTATCCATGAAGTCCTCGCCCTCTTCCATCGTGCCAGTTGCCTCCATCAAACGGGACACATCCAACTGTGTGCGTGCATTGATGCCAGGCACGCGTCCCATGCTGTTGAGCAAGTCTGACCAATAGTCCTTGTTTGGAAAGCGCGTCACCAAATCAAACAAAACATTGGCATAACCCACCTCGTCCTTGATCTGTTTGTAGCTAAACGCATAAATGCGCAGCTCTGATTCCTCGGCTAGATAGCCTGCTGCCTTGTAGGCCTCTTGCATTTCTTGCACCACATCTTTGTGCAAACCCTGCAAGGCCAAGGCCTGCACTTTCATGATGTGCACGCGTTGATTCTTGCCACCATCTTGCTCATATCGGCGCGCCCATTGCACCACCTTGGCGTGGTCTTTGTTGCGTTGACTCACGCTCACCATCGTCTCAGTCAGCGTGGCGCGATCTGCGGCTGAAAGTTCTTTGTTTTGCAGCAAATACTCTAGCGAGCTAGAAGCCACATCAAACTTTTGCGCGTTCATCGCCGCAACGACAGACAAACGTTCAAGATACATTTTTTCTGGCTCAGTCAGCTGATGTGCAGCGCGAGCTTCTTGAATCCGTTGCAGCGCCACTTCTGGCTGCTTGGCCTGAATCGCTTCCTGTGCTGCTTGCAATGGCTTGGACACCTCAGGGCGCATATTGACTTGCGCCACCGAATGCAAAGCCACACCCAACACACTCAATGCAAACAATTTTTTCCATGATGTTGTCATTTGCACACTCCTTAAAAAAAAGCCCCGCCTCTGACGAGGAGGGGCAAAGGGTTTCCCTCTTGCAGAAACCTTGAAGAAATTAATTCACAAACTGCTCAGATCCAACGATTCCGAGCTTGTTCAAACCCAAACGCTGCGCATTGGCCATCACAGCCGCCACAGCCTCGTATTTGGCTTTGGCGTGAGAGCGCAAGTGCAACTCTGGTTGTGGGTCCATTCTGGTCGCCTCTTGCAGTTTGAGGTCCAAGTCTGCGCGCGTTGCCAAAGGCTTTCCGTTCCAGTTGATCACGCTGTTGGCGTCCACATCAATCTTGATCACCACAGGGTCTACCTTCTTGGTGGGCGGCTTAGACACTGGCATGTCCAAGTTCACGCTGTGCAGCTGCGCAGGGATGGTGATGATCAACATGATCAACAGCACCAACATCACGTCAATCAAAGGCGTGGTGTTGATGTCCATCATCACTTCGGGTTCACCGCTGCCTGATCCTTGGCCGATATTCATTCCCATGTTTAGCTCCTTAGATCAGTTCGGCTCGGTGATAAAACCGACCTTGACAATGCCTGCACGTTGTACGGCATACATCACACGGCCCACCGACTCAAAATCGCTGCGCGCATCGCCGCGAATTTGCACTTCGGGTTGCGGGTCTTTCACCGCAAAAGTTTTCATGCGGTCTACCAAGTCAGCAGAGTTCTTGATCGGTGTGTCGTACAGGTAAATATTGCCCTGTGCATTCACCGAAATGATCACGTTCTCTGGCTTGGTTTCTCGGATCAGGTTTTTCTCTTTAGGGAGATCAACCTTCACCGATGTAGTCACCACGGGGATGGTGATCAAGAAGATGATCAGCAACACCAGCATCACGTCCACAAGTGGAGTCGTGTTGATGGCACTGATGATCTCGTCATCCCCATCAGATCCAACATTCATCGCCATGATGGTGACTCCTGATTACTTGTTGTTCGTGCCGAGCAGCACAGAGTGGAGGTCGGAACCGAAAGCATTCACATCTTCCATGGCCGACTTGTTGCGACGCACCAACCAGTTGTAGCCCAACACAGCCGGCACAGCCACAGCCAAACCGATGGCAGTCATGATGAGCGACTCGCCCACAGGGCCAGCCACTTTGTCGATACTGGCTTGGCCAGACATACCGATCTTGACCAAGGCGTTGTAGATGCCCCAAACCGTACCGAACAAACCCACGAACGGCGCTGTAGAACCCACGGTAGCCAACAAAGCCAAACCATCTTGCATGCGGCTTTGCACGTTGTTGATGGCGCGTTGAATGCTCATGGTCACCCAGTCGTTGAAGTTGATCGCGCCCAACATGCCTGTGTGCTTGCTTGCGCCTTCCAAACCTTTTTCTGCGATGAAGCGGAATGGGCTGTCTTCGGCCAATGTGTCTGCTCCTTGGCGCACATTACCAGCTGACCAGAAGCTGTCTTGCGCGGCTTTGGCAAAGCGCATGATCTTGGCTTGCTCAAAGTACTTCGTGAAGATCACATACCAGCTACCCATGCTCATGATCACCAAGATCAGCAAAGTGCCCTTAGCCACCACATCGCCTTGCGCCCACAAAGCGCTCAAACCGTATGGGTTTTCCTCGCCAGCGTGAGCTGCTGCAGGTGCTGGCGCAGGTGCTGCCACAGGCGCGGGTGCAGCCACTTCTGCTGCTGCAGGAGCAGCGGCAGGTGCTTTGTCTTTGGCAGCTTGCGCTTGACCAACCATACCGAACAGCAAACCTGCGACCAGGCCAGCGCTCAGCGCGAGAGTTTTAAGTTGTTTAATCATGATGAATGACTCCTAAGAAATTTTTGAATTTGAGTGTGAATGACGTGTCGCTTATTCCAAGCGCCATGTGTATTTCATGCTGGCCCAGCTTTGTTCAGCCTTGCCATTGAGCGTGCCTGGCTTGAACTGGCAACGCGAGATAGCAACACGTGCTGCTTCGTCTAGGCGCGTAAAGCCAGAGCTTTTTTCGACCTGTGACTCGAGCACTTGGCCCTCTGTGCCAATCAAGAAACGCAACTGAACCGTGCCCTCTTCCTCGTTGCGTCGCGAGGCGCTGGGATATTCCGGCTTGGGACAACTTGCGGCTGCGTTGATCACTGCAGCCGTCCTTACAGGTGCAACTGGCGCATTTGAAACTGATGCAATTGCATTAGCGCCAGTGGTTGCATTGACTGCGATGTCAACTGGCGGCACATATTCGGGCGGAGGCGGCGCACTCTTTTGCGGAGGCGGTGGAGGTGGCGGTGGAATGTCGGGCTTGGCATCTTCAATCAGCTGGGCCTCAACAGGCCCTTTGATCACTTTGACGAACTTCTTGGCCAAGCCAGAACTGATCGCCCAAAACAAGATGATGTGCAACAAAACCACCAGGCCCAATCCGACAACATGCTTGCCCGGATTGCGTTGTTGACTGGCGTAGTCTTTCATGTGTGTGTGGCTCCTGGTTATCGAATGCAGCGAAAGAGCAATGTCACTCTTTGCAAACGTTTGCAATTCTAATTTCAAGGATTTTTCCAAAATACTGGGGCAAACCCTCGCTTTGAAAAATATTTTGTTGCATGAGTTTGACACTAGGGAAAGTCCCAGTTTTCAGGCATTTAGATCGAATAATCAACGGGTTATACAGTATTTGCAGATTGCACATTGACCGAAAGACCAACAAATGACGTAAATGAAGTTGCAAACGTTTGCAAATGAAAACACAATTCACATCACTCATTGCAATGCATCCAAGGCAGGACAAAGAGGAAAGTGCCTGAAAAGCCTAACGAACAGGCAATTCAGGGATTAATCAACTTGTAAAAGGAGACGTTTGTGAAAGCAAACAACACAAAAATCAGCCCCAAAACGATTGCAGTTGCTGCATCGTTGGCGGCTATGCAAATTGGTGCCGTTTATGCACAAAACCTGAACCTAGATGAAGTCGTTGTCACTGCCTCGCCCACAGGCCGTACAAAGATGAAGTCAAGCGACTCTGTAACTTCGCTGGGTGAAGAAGCAATTGCACGAAGCGGCGCAACTAGCGCTGCTGAAATACTGAGATCAGTTCCAGGCATTCGCTCAGAGTCATCAGGCGGTGAAGGCAATGCCAACATCACCGTGCGTGGCGCGCCAGTATCTGCTGGTGGCAGTCGTTACGTACAAATGCAAGAAGATGGCCTCCCTGTCCTACTCTTTGGTGATATTGCTTTTGGTACCCCGGACCAATTTTTACGCACAGACTTCACAACAGATCGCGTAGAAGTCGTTCGCGGTGGCAGTGCATCAACTTTGGCGAGCAATGCACCTGGCGCGATCATTAACTTTGTCAGCAAAAATGGACGTGATGTTGGAAATGCAGTTGGTGTAACGACAGGTTTAGGTTCTCGGCTCAACCGTTATGACTTCAACTTCGGTAGCGCCATGGGAGCAGACACTTATTTCAACGTAGGCGGCTTTACTCGCCAAGGTGAAGCAGCCCCTTACAACACCGGTTTTAATTCGCAAGATGGTGGCCAACTGAAAGCAAGCGTAACCAAAGAATTCGACAAAGGCAGTTATGTCCGCGTCAATTTCAAAAATTTGGATGACAAAACGCCAACAATCTTGCCAGTGCCAACACGCCTCTCAAACGGAAAAATTCAATCTATTTCTGGCGTTGATCCACGAAACGCATTTTTCATCAATCCAAATATCACACGCGACACAACGATTGACCGAAATGGCAATCAAGTTGCCAGCAATCCAGCCGATGGTTTGCACGTTACAAGCCGTTCAATTGGTCTAGAAGCCAAGTTGAACTTGGAAAACGGCTGGACTGTTGAAGAAAGAATGCGCAAGAGCACCAACGGCGGCCGTTTCATTGGCATGTTCCCTGCGGACAATGGCAGTGGTGGAAGCACTTTCACGGGAACTATGTTCAATACGTCATTGGACAATATGGACAACATGTTCAATGATTTGAAGGCATCAAAAACCTTCGACATGAACGGCGGCAAATCTGTATTCACCGGAGGCCTATTCACAGGTTCGCAAAATCTGGCTCAGACTTGGTTCTGGAACCAGTACACGGTTGGAACAAACGGCTCTTGGTCCTCTCCTGTCAAATCTGGCTGGAGCACATGGGATGGTTGTTGTGCGCGTACATATGATGTGAAATACAACGTGACTGCTCCTTATGCAGCTCTGAGCTGGGAAAAAGACAAGCTGACAGTTGAAGGCAGTATTCGCCAAAACGAAATGTCTGCGACGGGCCAGTCATTTAAAGGCACAGGTACTACTGGCAGCAATTTGACTTTGGCTCAAGGATCTTGGAGCGCAGGTTCTGCTGACACAGTAAATTACAAACAAAGCAAGATGTCATACTCAGGTGGCGCGAACTACGCACTATCCAAAGATACTGCTCTTTATGGTCGTATCAGCGACGGTTACAACTTCGCTGCTGACCGACTCTTGTACGGCACTGCAGGCGCTCTTAACGGAAGTAAACCTGTGTCATTTAACCGCCTGCAACAACAAGAGTTCGGGGTGAAACATCGCCAAGGAAACTTGAGTCTGTTCGGCACATTCTTCATGGCGCAGACTGATGAGTCCAACTACGAAGCTACTACTCAGAAGTTCACAACAAACGCTTATGAGGCTAAAGGCTTTGAACTTGAAGCAGGTTACCGCTCTGGCGCATTCCGTTTGAGCGGTGGCGCAACCATTACAGATGCAAAAATCAAGAGTTCACTAACTGCAGCAGATGTGGGTAAGAAACCCCGTCGTCAAGCTGATGTTGTGTACTCTTTGATGCCTTCTTACCGCACTGGCAATGTTGAATTTGGCGCAGCATTCATTGGCTCTACAAAGTCATATGGTGACGACGCAAATACCATCACGATGGACGGCTACATGATTACTAACTTGTTCGCCAACTACCGTATCAACAAGCAAACTTCTGCGATTCTTAGCGTGAACAACGCATTTGACAAATTAGCTTATACAGAAGTTGAAAGCGATGGTCATGCAGCGCGTGCACTGGCAGGTCGCAGTGCCAAAGCCACTTTGAAGTACGAGTTCTAAAAACTCTATCCACATCCAAGTTGCTCCAGCAACTTGGATGCTTCAGTTGTGCATCTATTGCGCTGAGCCCAAAAGGTTCAGCGCATCTTTTACCGAATTGTGAACACCATGTCTCTTATCGAAGATTGTCCCGTCGCATCCGGACAGGCTATTCTTCCAGCTCGCATCACTGAGCTGCTTGACCAAGCCCCTGCTGCTCGCGCGGATGTGCTGCGCGAACGCCTGAATACCGAATTCCCTGTGCTCCAGGACAGACTTGCACGTGTGTATGGCTGCCAAGACAATTTATCTGACTGGCTGAGCCAAGTGGTTGCTCAGGCCGTCAAACTCGCGTTGTCACGCCCCAATGATTTGTGGGCCTTAGACATGCAGCGCGCCTCACAGCCCAACTGGCATTTGAATGGTTCATTGGGCTATTGCGCCTACGTTGATAAGTTTGCGGGTAACTTGTCTGGTGTGCGTCAACGCATTCCCCATTTGCAAGAGTTGGGTGTTACCTACTTGCACCTCCTGCCCTTCTTAAAGCCCGGTACGCCACCCAACGATGGCGGGTTTGCAGTAGCCAGCTATGACGAAGTTGACCCAGCGCTGGGCAACAACCACGATTTACAAACACTCACCCAAGAGTTGCGTGCCGCAGGCATCAGCTTGTGTAGCGACTTTGTGTTGAACCACGTTTCACACGAACACGAATGGGCATTGAAGGCTCGTGGGGGCGATGCGCACTATCAGTCATATTTCCATTGGGCAAAGACACCCGAGGACGTGGCTGCGCATGAAAAAAATCTGATTCAAATTTTCCCCAACACCGCCCCTGGCAATTTCACCTTCATTCCTGAAGTCAAGGCATGGGCCTGGACCACGTTCTACCCCTATCAATGGGATTTGAACTACACACAGCCTGATGTATTTGGCGAGATGGCGCAATCGCTTTTGCGTTTGGCCAATTTAGGCGTAGAGGCTTTCCGCTTAGATTCCACAGGTTTCTTGTGGAAGCGCCCAGGCACCAACTGCATGAACCAGCCCGAAGTGCATTGGATTTTGCAAGCCATGCGCAGCCTGACCAACATTGCCGCGCCCGGCGTGTTGCTCAAGGCCGAAGCCATCATGCCCACGCAAGATTTGCCACCCTACTTTGGCCTCGGCGAAACCCAAGGCCCAGAGTGCCATGTGGCTTATCACTCCAGCCTCATGTCTGCCAGCTGGGTTGCTCTGGCTGAAGAAAACACACAAATCATTCAAGACGTGCTGTCGCACACCCCCGCTCTGCCCGATGGCTGCGCATGGATGACCTATGTGCGCTGCCACGACGACATTGGCTGGAACGTGTTGCGCCCCGAGATGGATGCACGCGGTGCTGATCAACGCGCACGCCTGTTGCATGCGTCGCAATTCTTTGCGGGCGAAGTGGCTGGCAGCTATGCACAAGGCGCAGCCTTTCAAGCAAGCGACCCCACGGTTGTGCACGGCACCAACGGCATGGCCGCTGCCTTAGTGGGTTTGACATCCGCACAAACGCCAGCAGAGCAAGAAGCCGCTAAATCACGCTTGGTGATGATGCAAGCCTTATCGTTGTTTGTCGGCGGTTTGCCGCTGATTTACATGGGCGACGAATGGGGCCAAGGCAACACCTCGGCACAAGAAGTTGCCCAGCGTCAAGGCCCCGATGGCCGTGAGTTGCATCGCCCTATGTTTGATGAACACAGCTTTGCCAATCGCCATGACGAATCCACGATGCAAGGCCAGATTTATGCCGCACTGCGTGCATTCATTCAAGCCAAAAAGCAACACAGCAGTTTGAGTGCCACGCATCCATTGAGCGTTTTGAATACCGGCACAAGCGCGGTGTTAGGTTTGAAGCGCGGCAGCCATGTCCTAGGTTTATTCAATTTCTCGGGTCAACCACAAACTTTGTCGCTCTCACCCTCGATCACACAAAATTGCACAACGCATGGCACTGATTTAATCTCCGGCAAGGCACTTGACCTGCAAGGTTTGCAACTCGCCCCCTACTCAGCCATCTGGCTAAAAAAATGAGCACACACCTCAAACCGCATCTGTCGTTTTGGCAAATCCTCAGCATGAACTTTGGGTTCTTCGGAATCCAATACAGCTTTGGCCTGCAACAAGCCAACATGAGCCCCATCTACAAGTACTTAGGTGCGGACGAGGCCAGCCTGCCGTTGCTGTGGCTGGCGGGGCCCATGACAGGTCTGCTGGTGCAGCCCATCATTGGAGCCATGAGTGACCGCACCATCAGCAGGTGGGGCAGACGCACGCCTTACTTCATGATTGGCGCGATCTTGTGCAGCATCTGTTTGCTGTTCATGCCATTCAGCCCCACCCTGTGGTTTGCTGCGAGCTTGCTGTGGATTTTGGATGCCGCCAACAACGTGACCATGGAGCCATACCGCGCCTACGTGAGTGACCGGCTCAACACCAACCAACACTCATTGGGCTTTTTGACCCAAAGCGCATTCACAGGGTTGGCGCAAACCTTGGCCTACCTCACGCCCTCACTCCTGTTTTGGTTTGGCCTGAACAAAGATGCGGTCAATGACAGCAACATTCCACACATCACCGTCATTGCGTTTTTGATTGGCTCCGTGCTCTCATTGACCACGGTGTGGTGGTCGGTGCACTCCACGCCAGAACTACCTTTGACAACCCAAGAACGTGAGGCCATCTTGGCCAAGCCCACTGGCATCAAAGCCACGTTGGCCGAAATTGTCGAAGCTGTGCGCGACATGCCCCAGGCCATGCGCCAACTTTGGTGGATGAAGTTGTTCCAGTGGTACGGGATGATGTGCTATTGGATTTACATCGTGCCTTCAATCGCCAAGTCGATTTTTGACACATCTGATGCTTCGTCACAAGGTTTTCGCGATGCGGGTTTGCTCAATGGGCAAATTGGTGGCTTCTATAACTTTGTGGCTTTCGGCGCGGCCTTTGCGCTCATTCCGTTGACGCGACGCTTTGGCCCCAAACTCGTTCATGCTGCATGTTTGTCTCTTGCAGCGGTTGGCATGTGGTACTTGCCAAACATCCAAGACACAGCGCTGTTGTTTGTTCCTATGGTGGGCATTGGCTTGGCTTGGGCCAGCATCATGGGCAACCCGTACATCATGCTGGCTCGCAGCATTCCAGCCGAGCGCGCCGGCGTGTACATGGGCATTTTCAACATGTTCATTGTCTTGCCCATGATCATCCAAATGCTCACATTACCTTTGTTCTACGACAGCTTGTTGGGCAGCGACCCAAGGCATGTCATTCAATTGGCCGGCTGCTTTTTGGGCATTGCGGCATTACTTACGCTTCGAGTGAAAACCAATGATTGATACACAACGTTTGCGCGTCGCCATTGCAGGCGAAGCACTGATTGATTTAATTTCAGAAACTGACGGGCGCTTTAATCCGTGTTTAGGCGGAGCGGTCTACAACTTGGCTCGTGCGCTAGCACGTCAAGGTGTTGGCACGCTTTACCTTAATCCTTTTTCATCAGACAAACTTGGACAAGCACTGATGCAACAGATGGTGAACGATGGGGTAATACTGTCCCAGCCAATCCCTGTAAAAGAAGTTACATCACTTGCCGTAGTTAATTTAAATGCCAACGGTCATCCAAGTTATGCTTTTTATCGTGAGGGTGTTGCCGACCGTCAAATCACTGCGGCACAAATGAATACTGACTGCTCTGTGCATGCCAAAAGTATTGAGCTAGTCTGTACAGGGGCGTTGGCACTAGACGTCCGCGACAATTCCGTTTATTTACCATGGCTCAAGAGCCAAAAGCATGAAGGTAAATGCGTTGTGGTGGATGCCAATTTACGACCATCTGTCATGCCAGACCTTCAGGCTTATCGAAATAATGTTCATGCATTCTTAGAAGTTGCTGACATCATCAAAGTAAGTGATGAAGACCTAGCGGTGCTCGATGTCCCAGGCCAATCTTCTCTGGAAAAAGCACAATTTTTATTTGAGAAAACAAAGGCCAAGCTCTTAGCACTAACCTTAGGTGCAGAGGGTGCATGGTTGCTGAGTCGAACAGGTCATTCCTACTATGCAAAAGAAAGTTCAGCACTTCAAATCGTTGACACTGTGGGTGCAGGTGACAGCTTTCTAGCTGGATTACTTGCTGCAATCAGCAACTTGAACGTTACCAATATGCCAGTTAATGACCTTCTTAACTCACTTAATAGTGACGAAGCACACATGTGCTTACATCACGCAATCGCAAGTGCAAGCCTTTGCGTTCAAGAACGAGGTTGCGTACCTCCCACTTGGCCTCAAGCTGCTGCATGGGCGGCGGCAACAAGCCCAATCAAGCAAGCATAAATGCGTCAATCGCTGCATAGTTTGGTGGTACACAACCGACACGACTACAGTTTATTGCAGCCCCCACCAAAGCCCGTTGCAAGGTTTGAGAAATGCGCTCTGATGCCAGAGAGTTGTTTTTCAAAGTGTTATGGAGCACCCAATCTGCTAGGCAACTGCCCCAAAACGTATCACCAGCGCCAACAGTGTCCTTCACCTCCACCAAGGGCGCTGCACCTTGCGCATGTGCATCGCCCACTTGCAAATATGCGCCTTGAGCACCAAAGGTCAAAGCCACGCGAGAGCAACCTTGGGCCATCCAATGTACGGCCAATTTGGATGCATTGTTCAATGACACATCTGAAAAGCCCAACAGCTCTAAATCTTCGTCACTGGCTTTGAGCCAATCGGCGTGTGCTGCTACTTCGCGGACAGCTTGCAAATACGCAGGCACATCGGTGGCCACGCGTGGACGCAAGTTCACATCGACGCTAACGGTCCAACCCAAACGCTTGGCTGCAACAACAACTTGCAACACTTTGCTGTGTTCTGGCGGCATCGCCATGAGTGAACCGGTGTGGAGAACGCCTGGCGGTGAAGACTCTAACAAGGCGACCACATCGTCCACTTGGTAGTCACGGTCAGCGACATCTTCACGGTAAAAGCCATAGCTGGGCTGACCATCTGTCACTTGCACCACTGCCAACGAAGTAGGCAAAGATGAACGCGGCAACAAACTACTTGCATGGTTGGCTTGCAAATGGTCGAGCAAAGACTGTCCAAAAGTGTCCGTTGAAAACGGTGGAATAAACCCAACCGAAGCACCTTGCAAGGCAGTGGCGCAAGCCAAGTTGTATGGACTTCCACCGAGGTGTGGCAGCAATGAACCATCTGGCTGCGCAATACAGTCCATCAAAGCTTCACCAAGCACCCAAACTGGTGTGAGTGTTGTCAAACTCAAGCCAAACACTCCGCAGGAATATCTTCCGCCTTCATGGCTCCCGTCATCACGGCCACGGTGTCACTCATGCTGATTTTTTTGGGGTTCAACACGGCTGCACGCTTACCCAATCGAGCCACATGAATGCGATCAGCAATTTCAAATACATGAGGCATGTTGTGAGAAATCAGCACGACTGGCAGGCCTTTGTCGCGCACGCGGCGGATCAACTCAAGCACCATATTGCCCTCTTTCACACCCAAGGCGGCAGTAGGCTCATCCATGATGACCACATGCTGAGCAAAAGCTGCAGCACGCGACACGGCCACGCACTGGCGCTGACCGCCCGACAAAGTCTCTACCGCTTGCGTCATTGAACGAATGCCAACCTTGAGGTCATTCATACGCTCGATGCTCTCTTGCAGCATTCGCTTTTTATCCAGCATGCGCAGCACATTGCCTGCAAAGCCAGGTCGGCGAATTTCGCGGCCTAAAAACAAGTTCTCGGCGATGCTCATCGCAGGCGCAACCGCCAAATCTTGGTACACGGTTTCAATGCCCGCACGACGCGCATCAATGGGCGACTTGAAGTGAATGGGATTACCGTCTAAAGAAATCACCCCCTCATCAGGCACGGTCGCGCCCGATAAACATTTGATGAGTGACGATTTGCCAGCGCCGTTATCGCCAAT
>JACCDV010246788.1_pt1 | contig 14693 bp, 10 predicted proteins | sample 7446131 | NCBI WGS metagenome assembly JACCDV01 (sample SAMN15323448, study PRJNA562643) | freshwater metagenome | isolation source: river surface water | place: USA:Blue River Watershed | collected 2017-08-17 | reverse complement strand
TTCAAACTGCAGACACAGTCATTCTTTTTGACTCAGATTGGAACCCTCAAATGGATTTGCAGGCTCAAGATCGAGCACATCGTATTGGGCAAAAGAAAGAAGTTATTGTGCTTCGCTTTATTACTAACACACCAATCGAGGAAGCGATTTTAAAGAAGGCAGGATTCAAAATGAACTTGGATGAGCTCTTCATCCAAGGAGGACTGTACAATCTCAACAGCAGCGAAAACTAGAGAAAGCAAAAGATTGAGGAGTTGCTTAAGCGCAGGAACAAAGATTAGGACAATAGCCGAGACTAAATTCCCGATGATTAGCAAATCAACAGATGTATTGCCAGAAATTAAGTAATTTTTGCCTTCATTTAGGAAGAACTTGCCCGGTTCCAGCAGATGGATGAGTAACGCTATGAAAGGGAGAGGAAAATCTATAAAAACTTTTGTGACCAGAAGGTGGAGAATAACGGAGATGATGAAATCAAAGCTGTCAACTACAGGCTAATGTCTGAAGATTAAATTCCTCAATGGTTTGTTGAAGCAGTAAATATTTCTTAATTCAGCCGAAGAAGATAGAAAGCAACCGAGAGTACGGGCGTGGAAATCGTGTCCGCAAGCAAGTGAATTACTGCGATGATATCAACGATGAGCAGTTCTTGAAAGAAGAGGAGTAAGAAGCATAGGTGGAGTAATCCAGTCTAATTGATGTGCCAAGACGGAGAAGGAGAGGAAGATTTTCTGCCAAAGAAATTGAGAAATCGAACTCTCACGATATGAAGGAATAAAACAGTGATGAATGAATGATCTTTGAAGCCAATCCATTAATAATATCGACTATTATTAATTGCTAACATGTAAAAAGACGAATAGTAAGAATATGAGCTCTCTGAGCAATAAGTAGACTATTGGATGAGAGAAGCGCTTTAATAGGCTCTTAAAGCAGTAAAATGCGATGAAGTGCCTGTTGGTTGCATCTTCATTCGGTTTAAAGATGGCCGATATCAAAAAGTATGTGGTAGCCATAATCTCACAAACCAACATAAAAATGCTTCGAGGCATTGCGAAATCAACTGTTTCAATCAGATGGAGAAAGAATTAACTAAGTAATAAATTTCAAAATGCATTCTTTTTGTTACAGTTGAACCTTGCATCATGTGTACTTTTGCTCTCAATCTCATGAATATTAAGCTTGCATATTTTGGACAGTTTAATGATAAATTTGGGGGTTGTGGGTCACTAAGGAAGGACAATAAATTTGCAATAAAGGGAGGAATACTTTAAAGATAAAGCTTATAAATAATTAAAGACTTCTATGAAAGAGGGAATCAAAAAATTCCATAAGAGCTAAGAAATAAAAGCAGAAAGAAGCAAAAAATGAATGAATGATTGTTAATAATCATTAGTTGTACCATTCTTTCAGAAGTTTCCTCTGTTCCTCTAATATCAATATTTTCTTTGCCTTTTCTTCCAAGCTTCCATGGGTTTGATACTGCCCGGGAGCAGGAATATTGACTTTAAATGAAACTGGATATTTTTGCCTTCCGAATCTATCGAGGTTTCCTTCAATGAAACTACTTGTATTGTGCTACGGAGAGTTTTTGATTTACTATTCTACTTCAATATGAGAATTCGTTTTATACTATTTATAATCTTTTAAAACCTCCTTTATTTTCTTTATGTTTTGCTTTGTATCTTCAGGATTTATTTCCTATTTTTTCTTTATGCTTTTCTTGAGAAATTGTGGAGACTGCTTTATGTATTCTCCAGGCCCTAGTTTTATCTGATTTTTGAGTATTCGTTCATTATGCTACCATCTTTCTTCCCCTTTGAATGCAGCTGAGGGTTGTAGCTGCTTTCTCTTCGCCAATCTCTCTTACCTTCTTCTTTCAATTGCAATATACTAGTCCTCTTCTTCTTATGACATCTCTGTTTGGTTGAAATAGTAGTTATCAATCTTCGAGCCTTCCTCCTATCTTGTCACTATTTGGGACTGATACTTTCTCATCTCCCCATCCAAAGTGTCCTTTAGTCCTTACTTTGCAAATGAATATCCTTTGTCATATTTGTTTTATCCTAGAATTGGGGGATTGTAGTCCTTGTAGAAATCTTCGAATTTTATTAGCAAGTTCTTTTTTTAGTTGGGTACCATTATTCGATAGCTTTGCTAATCCTTGTGAAAGAAGCTTGAGAGATTTGTAGAAGCTGAACTCTTCTTGTCCTACAGGTCTGATTGGGAGGGAGTTTGCGAGTGCTATGGTTTGGATTGCAGGTTGGGAAAGGAGTTGATGAATCTTTTTGTTAGATACGTCTTATTATCCTTAAACCTGGCTTCTTTCGAGAGGAAGCCTTTGAGCCGAACATCCTGAATTTTGAATTTCAGGATGGCTCCTGGAATACTGGGCAAGTTTATATTAAAATTACCTTACATAATAATAAAATTATAAACTTGGCAGCAATCAATCAACACTTCATTTATATAATTATTAAAATGCCGCCAAAACAACGCAGGCCAAACAAAAATCAGCCAACCATCGTCGAATTCTCAAGCACAACTCATAATTATTCCAACCTGACCAAAAAGGAGCAGTTGGAGAAGGAAATAGGGAAGCTTATAAAGGTTCGCAAGTAAATAGAAAGTCGCCAAATGTAAGAGGGAAAAATTATTAAAAAGATACTGAGTCTTCAAATTGATGAATCCAAAGAAGAAAAAAAGCCCCCATATCATTAGTAAGATTAAGAATACATGATTCTTACGACTGAAGATAGTATTTAGCACATAAAAAGCCCAAGCATTCTAAAAATAATTTTGGGCGATTATGGGTCAATCTACCAGACCAAGATTACTCCCCAGCAATAAGTCTAGGCTAAATAATAGACATAGAATACTATTGATGAGTGGAAACAACACGGCAATTTGAAACAATAATTCCTAGAATAGTATTCTCATGATTTTCTCCAATACCTCAAGCAAATGCAGTATGAGGCCGATTCCTTAACCAACACAAGACGAAAATCCCAATGATTATTTATTAGTACCAAATTTTAAGATAATTGCTCTTAATCATGGACTGAGGGTCATACTAATGCTGTTCAGATATTCCTCAATCTTTTAATTTTTCTGTTGAACTTCATGCATCTGCTCAAAAGTAATCAATGCTTCGTTGATTCGCATAAGCTGGCTCTTTGATTTTTTCAGCCTGAGGAGTTAGTCAACCAGAGGGTGGAGCATCTTTGTTTGTTTGCTGAACTAGATAATGTAATCTATAAATCCATAATTATTGGATCGCTTTCTTCGGTCTTTCTCCTCCTTCACTCTCCTTCTGATAGTTGCGAACTTGCTTTTGCATTCCTGATGGCTTTTCCCTTTGCCTTCTCCCATCCTAGCCTACATGAAGCTGCTTACTTCTTTAAAATACTAGCTTCTTCTAAGTGGAGCATCAAATGAGTAATTTTTGAATGGATCATTGATGATTTTACGAATCCAAAACTATAAAAATAAAGCTTATTATTCCTTATTCCAATATTTCTTTTATCTTTTATTCTCCTTTTCATGGCTCTCAACACTGTAATTAGGCTCTAAAACATTAAAGGAGTCTGTTAACTCGCTTTCTATCAAGCTGTGGCCAGCTTTGGCCTGTGATTCCTGAGTTGATTCCATTAAATGTTAAAAACGTAGAAGGTATTCTCAAATGTAATTATTTATATTAACATCATAATGAGCATAGTAAATATCGAAAAATTAAGACATTAACTTTCATTATATTCAATTCTGAGCAACAGGTTGGCCTAATGAGGCAAATTAATGTCCCTTGGTCCTTCTATTATTGAAAATAAGAATAATTTATTCCATGACAGATTTTATGTTAAAATTGCATGATAGAGAAGGATTGAAATAAAATAAAGTAGAGATATCAGCAACGACATTTACTTTGAGGTTTGTCATTAGTACTTATTTTCAGGTTAATCGGCTATTCGTCCTCTCCACTTGCTGCCCGATGTCTTTTTATTTCTTGGGTGAGGCTTTGGAAGGTTTCTTCCACGTTTTTTCCCGACTTTGCACTCACTTATAAGAAGAGCATATTGTGTTTTTCAGCAAGTTTTTTAGCTTAGTCTTCCTCCACCTCACGGTCATCAAGTAAGTCTGCTTTAGTTCCGATTAATATTTTGCTCACTGTTTCACTGGCGTTAGTCTCAATCTGCTTGATCCAGCTTCCAATATTTTTGAAGCTTTGCTTGTTATTGATGCTATAGGCGAGGATGATTCCACTGGCTCCTTTGTAATAAGTCTGAGTAATGTTTCTAAATCTCTCCTGGCCTGCAGTGTCCCAGATCTGTAGCCTAATCTTGCATCCATCAATATTGGTAATACTTTTGATCTTGAAGTCGACTCCAATGGTGGCCACATAGCTATCCTTGAACACTCCATCACAGAACTTGGTCAGTAAGTTTGTCTTGCCAACTCCACTGTCACCAATTATAATAACTTTGGCGAGCATATCTTTTTCAGCCTGTTTCGAAGCCATATTTTACTTGATTTTCTTCTATTATTATATAAAAAGGTGATGGAACAAGCTAATTAAACTCTCAATTAATTGCATAATACATTTTACTGCATTTTCAGTAGGCTAAATATGGTTTTCTTGAAGATATTGATGAACAATGGTTATTTAAATATTCTTTATTATCTATTAGAAATTGCGATAGAACATAATGAAAAGCAATAAATCCGCAGCATCTTTGAATATAAATCAATCTCTTAATGTCAAACAACTGTCTTCGCCCACCAACAAGAAGATATAAGGATTCGACAAAACAGGATTCTCATCGAGTTTTGCATCCAAAATAGACAAACTAAAGACGAAGCCAAAGACTGAAGCCCTTTAAGATCAATACATCAAAGGACTTCAAGATTAAATCAAGTATCTCTAAATGGAGCTCAAGTTGCTCCAGGAAAAGGACATGCAGAAGCACGGACAAATCGACCAGCTTTAGAAAGTATGTTTACTTTTAGTTAGTTCTTTGGGGATGGAATACCAATAAACGAAAATATACTGGCAATTAAGAACGGATTCAATAACTACAAGTCAACCAATGAGAAAAAGATCAAAGAACTTTCTTGCGAAAAGCAGGAAAGAAGTACCCTTATTGATGGCTTAAGTCTCAGAATGGATAAGCTGCTTTAGGAGCTGAACTAGAATGAGAAAAAGAACAGAGCTTTTACTGAGCAGACTGATGAGAAGTGGTTTGGCCTCATTGGAAAATAGGCGAGTTTAAAGCGCACAATAGAAAAGGATGAAGATGAGATGAAAATTCTGAAGACAGATAACCGCAAGCTGTTCTAAAAGATATAGAAGCTTGCTCGGAATAAACTTATTGACAATATTTCTGTAGTCAGATATGAAAACAATAAAAATACTAAGCTCAATACTCTTAAAGAGTCCATCGCAGAGAAGGAGGGCGAGCTACTAGAACTCTAAAAGTAGTACTGCTCTCTCATCAAAGACCAAGAGTAGAAGATTTATATTATTCGCATCTAAGAGTAGAACTTGAGCCAACGCAAAAAGATAATTTCCCTGTAACGTGATAATGACAACACAAGGAGCAAAATAAAAGAGAAGATAGTTGAGTTGTAGTAAAAGCTGAAGGATCGCATGCTATAGCTACAAGCCAAGATCAATATGAAGAATAAAGTGTAGGACTTAAAGGAAGCAATTAACAAAGAAAATTCACTCACAGTCGAAAATGTGACCCAGTTCGCAAAGGAAAAGGAAATTGAATACCTCAAGAGAATCATTGACAGCAATCAGAAGATCTTAAAGTACACTGACCATTACTCCAATATCCTAAGTGGCATTTAAACTTCCATTGAAACTCTTGCCCTCAGGAAGCCCTAGGTCAAATCAGAAATATCAGCATACAGCCAGGATGTCATAAGGATCAAGAAGAGGATCCAGGAGTAGAAGGATCGTTAGATTAAGATGCATTCTTAGCTGGTTGAACTTTAATAAAAATTTGATCATATGAGGGATCAGATTACTCCCCTGCAGTAGAAGAACAAAAAGAACAATGACCAAATCCAGTCATATCTTGAAGAGAGACATAGACTGCTCGAGGAAATCAAGATAAAGTAGAAGCAATTCTAACTTATTTACATTTTGAAAGGGTTAAACTTCTAAGAGGCCTAAATATCGAAGACGTCAAACAAAAACATCCAAGAGTAGCTATTGGCTTTCCTCAAGAACTGGGACAAAATTCAAAGGAGCTCTTGATTTCATATCTGATTGGTTTTACTTAATTATACTTTATGGGTGATGATAGATTTACATTATAATTAAATCAACACGTCAATCATGTCTTACCTTGAACGCATCATCATAGGAGCAATCATTGTAATATCTGCATTTGAGCTCTACAACAATTCTGAGGAGCGCCATCAGTTCCACGAAGCAGTGAGGCAGAGTAAAGATGTGAGTTATTTAGTCGCAGAGCTGGCTGGGAGATGTCTGGGTTGCTATAAATGTATTGAGCAGTACAGGCAAATTGTTGTTATCTTTGTCTTCACAGCAGGAATTTCCCTTGTCCTTGATACAGGCATCTTCTTAGGAATACTAGCACAAATAGTTATCTCTGCCCTCGATTTCTCTACCTGCCAAGGTCAAATCACCCTACCCCAAATACAGGGATTACTAATCAACTTGGCAATCATTCTCTTTTTGCTTAAAAATCGATCTGATCAAAAAAGTGAGTCAAAACCTGAGCCAAAGCCTGTAGAATCAAAGCCTACTGTAGCTGTCAAATAATAAGCTCAAAAGAACTAATCATCAGGTCAACCAAAGGAAGAAGCTGGAAAAGTTGCAAAGGGAAAAGGAAAGAAATGATTGTAAACTTATTTAAATGAATCATACGAAGATAAAAGGCATAGTGAGAAAAAAGTTGTAAAGGTCAATTAATTGAGTTAATATCATCAGTGTAATCTTATTTATTTCCCCAGGGTTCGTAATACACATTCAATTTTTATTTTGACCTTATTCGATCTTTCTTAGAAGTTTCTTATATTATATGCTTTTAGTCTTACCCTTTCTATGATCTTTTGGTTGCTTCAAATAATTTTCTTTTTGGCTTTGCTTATTTTACTATCTCAATATTCTCTGCAGCTAAGCTGCGTAAGGCCAAACTGTTCATGATTCGTTAATCGGCAATTTTCTGTAATGCTTCGATTGAAATTGTCAAACAATATTTTCCTGAGGATTCTGTGTGGCTCCTATTTGTTTTATTTCTTGCTATGGTTGGAAGAATTGTCTTAATGCGATTTTTACGAGCTGCTTTTTTGAATTTCCGATAAGAAGGATCAATAAGTTCTTTTTAGTCTTTATTGAGAAAGGAGGAAAACTTGATTTTCTTATAGTCTTATGGCTTATCCATTTATTTTGCTTATATTGATTTTAGCCTATTTGTTGGATGAATGCCTTGACTAGTTGGAGATACTTCGCTTAAAGGCCGTTTTTTCATCTTCATTTTAGCGATTTATATGGATTCTTGGCTCTTCGGATTAAGTGTGAAAAGTTTCGATGACAAATTTTTGAGGGAGAATGATTAGTTTTAATGACGATTAATAGTTATTTTAGGTTGCTGATTAACAATTTCTCGAGCTTAGGAGAGCATAAACCTTACATTTTGATGAACCTTATCGACCATGCTTCCCGAATCATAATGCCTCATAATATTATTACTAAATATAACCAAGCATAATAGCTAAAGCCATAGTGACATTAACCATCAGGGGGAGCAACTTTAATATATGAATTATGATTATAATATAATGTTAGAAATAAAGAGGACGCAGGCTAATCATCAGGAACTTTATCTTCTCCTTGCAGTTAAGAGTTTAACCCAATACCGTACACTTTCAATAAATCAGGCTAGTTCAAGAAATATATACTCAAAATCAACTCTCTCGATAACCACAACGAATGCCAAATCGATAATCTATTCTAGCATAATTGCGAATATGTCTATAAACTATGGCCTTGTGGCAAGTCAAGGCAGTTTGTAAGGATACAAATGTTCGAAGTTGTGGGCAGAGATCAATTAATAAAGAGAGGGTAGGCTTCCCCAGTTATTTTGTATAGTGAGTAGGGATAAAAATTCCAGTTTAGCGGAAGTCAAGATTAAAAATGCGTTCTGATTCTCAAATTCAAAATAAACAAAATTAGCTGCATTCAGGAGTAAATAACGAACAAATAGTTAGTGTAACTAAATGAAGACATCGATTGGTAGTTAGATAAAAATAAAAAGCAAATATAGTCCTTCAACAAATATCTTGATAAATCAAGCCGCTTTATCAATAACTTAAAGAATTAAAGATACCTAACAGAAGATGACCCTGCCCCAGTAAGATATAATATATAGGATTAATAAATAACAACATCTCAGTATGAGATTCATCCTTTGCCTGCAGGTTTGCATAATATCAGATAATCCTTAAGCAATAATAAGTATATTGAACGTATTATAAGTCAACCTTCCCCGAGGACAGACAAACTAATAGAGAATCCATATTTACAGTAAATTAATGAGCAGATAATAAGCCTACCATATAATCCCAAGACAGTGAAGAAAAATGATCAAATAGCTAATCAGATTAAAAGTAGAAGAAACGCCTACTCCACAGCAAATATGAGTATTTAAATAACCAATAAGCCTATTTCCTTTATGAAGTAATCAACATATATTCACTAAAGGTAAAAGCAATCAATCGAACCTACAATACATTCTCTGAAGTAACTTTCTAATCGTTAATCATAAGTTAAACCAAAACTATAGACTCTTAAATAATAAAATATTTCATTAAACTAATCTAAGGTAAGCTAAGTGGTAAGAACTAATGATTTTCCGGCTAAACCCAACAAAAAGATAAAGAAGGCCAAATCCTATTCTTAGAATAAGGAAGAAGCATAACCTGACACTAATAGAGTCAAGAAATTGGATGAAGTTGATCTGAAGAAGGTTTTTTCTGCAAAAACTGAGCTATAGGTCAATGAATAAGACGAACTGCTGAGGATTTAGCTAATATAAGTACGTGCGTACTTCTTCAAGTGTAATTACGAGCTCCCCAAGAAACTGGTAGTGCATTATGAAAGGTAAAAACATCAAGCTTTTTCATAAAAGATGAGGAACAAACAGGTCTAATGGAAAGATCAAATTATTGTTATTCAAAAAGCAAGGTCCTCCCTTCCTCTAGGCTTCAAGATAATTTCAGTTAGGGATTTTAGTACATTAGTTGAAGGCTAGGCCTAGGTATTAATAAAATAGTTAGTTAAGGCAAGTCAGTTCATAAAGGTGTATTTGCATTGTAATCAAATTGTTATTGGATACTTATAAGTGAAAATGAATATTAAGCCTTTTATTGAGCAAGATCCTACTTAAATTTCCACTATCAGAGTGAAAAAATAAAGGAAAACTATTAGCTTGCCACAGATAAGCAAACCTACAAAAGTAAGCAAAAGGTATGGAAATGACAAAGAAAGTAGACTAGCTCACAAGAGTATCAAATAATCTATGAGCATATCTAAATCCAAGATCGAGCGTAGGAAATCTCCTTCCATATACATCGGGAAGATAAAGGAAAAAAAATTGAAATTAAAGCCGAAACTTTCATGATTCTCCATCTATTTTCCTTTTGTAACACTTAGTACTGATAGTTTATTTGATAAATTTAAATATCGAATGTTTTCCATTATCACATGGACTCTTTTCTTGTGGATTTCCTTGAGCTCTCCTTGCACTCCCAAATACTTATTACCTTAGATAATCCACGGTAACCCCTCCTTCATTTAGACTCAGTCACCATTAATTCTTTCAATACTTCCAATGCAAACTCCAATGCAATATATGCCTACAATTATTTTGAAAAGCTCTTTTCAAGCCAAACGAAGATCATTTTATGTATGAGACGAAGTATATAGCAATTAACGAGTTGGTTTGTAGTAAATTCACGCAGTTAAATTATCAGATATCAGGTCAGATACTTCCAAATCACTTGAATTTTAATTTCAATAGCAAGAACATGACATGGACCTCCATAACAATTCAGTTCTTGCTTCATTCCAGAAACGATATCTACTCTCAAATACAAACTATCAGTAACATCAAATCGATTTAGGCATTTTGAATACACAGCAAAACACAGCTGTATAGTACCCAATTGCCAATGCAAATGCTGGCTCATCCTATCTGGTTGCTCACTTCATAATTGGAGTTATAGCTATGGCTTCCTCCAATTATCGCAATATATGTAAGACCATTTTCTGTTGCAAATAGCCGTTATTAAATCATTGCATCTTCTAATGCGCAGGCTGCATTGAGCATTCAAACTATTTATGTCTAATCTCAGTCAGCAGCATTTTCCTATGCCTTTAATGAATTTTCCTTCTCCTATCAAAATAATCCTCAGTATTACGCTCTTTGGGCTGATTTCACTCCACATGTCTATACTTTATTTGGCTTTTCGAGGGTCAATATCAAAGGGGCTGCCTTTGAGGTTAAATCAAGTTTTGATATATCAGACAGTTTATTTACTGTTAGCATGGGTGGTGGGGCTTAGAGTATCTTTTTGGCTTACTTTACAATAGGATAGCTTCCTTCAAATGTTTGTTCTCCTTGCAACAACTATATATCATTCGAGGGATGTTTGGATGCCTGCCCAAATAACTCATATCCCGAGCTATTACAAAGCGGAAAGGTCTGTAGAAAGTGTAATTCTCTGCAAGGTCAGATGATTAGTAGCTCTAACACCTGTATTTGCCCGAACAATCAAATATTTTTGAAAGGAAATTGCTATAATGCTAATGAGTTGCCAAAAAGTTGCAACACTAACGAATTACTAATCAATAATAAATGTTTAAATATCAATCGCAAGTGTGCTCAATCATAGCTATTTGACGAGCATACTTAAACCTGCATTTGCAAGCCCAATTATTAACGATTCTAAGGCTAATGTGTTTCAGTTTGTCCTGCTCATAGTAACAGAGATAACAAAGGAATTTGTATTTGTAGTTCTGGGTTTTTGATGAATGCCTATCAAAAATGTTAATCTATCTGCACAAAAAATAGCTACTATGATCTTAAGGCCTTAAAATGTTTTTGTAACTCAGGCTTTGAAATGAAGAAAGGTGTTTGCGTTGCTTGCCAATCTAATGAAGCTTATGACTCGGCTTCGAAGTCATGTGTTGCAAGATCAGTTGTTCGAGTTGGCCTTACCAATTCAGTTGTTACAATTACTTGTTAACCCAATGAGGTTATTAGTAACGGTGTTTGCGTGTGCAACGAAGAGAGCATCTTAGTGAATAATAGATGCGTGAAATGCCATGCAAAAACATATAAATTAAACTCCAGGCAGTGCAGATAATGTGTGGATTACTGCAGTACTTGTAAAAATGGTGATTCTTGCGAGGAATGCGATGAAGGTTTCCAAGTCGATGGTTCCAATTGTGCTGAAATATGTGGGGATGGCAAGAAATTTATACTTCCTTGTGATGACGGAAACGTTAATGATGACGACGGATGTTCCTCCACCTGCTAGATATAATCTGGATTTGTTTGCAATGGAGGCAATAAAAATCATCCTGACGTTTGTAAGAGACTGACAAATAATGCGAAATTATCAATAATGATTGCTCCGAAAAGCCCGACCTATATTGCAGGTGCAATCATTACTGATTTCATCATAAATCCACCAATTCAAAGGAGTAGAGACGAGTTATACTAATTATTCAATATAAGCTTTAGCAAATAGAAGGGAAAGCCCAAGCAAATAATAATTTCTCAAAGTAGCATTGACTATAGATCTATAAGGTGTTTCTTCGATTATTATAATAATCTGCCTAATGGTGTGTTCAAAGCTTCATTCGGAGTGGAAGATAAGAAGTATGGGAAGAGTACAATAAGTCTTATGTATAATACACTATCGAATCCTATCCAATCAGCAATTTCGTACCTCAATGAAAGGCAATAAGAGGATATTCTCGAATGATTCTTTATCATCAAAGCTATGACTTACTCACCTTATATTAAACGTTTGTATTATATTATTTGAATGCAAAACAAAAACCTTCAGGAAAAAGGTAAATATGCCCTTATACAGCTTGGAAACAGACATATCTCGTCGATCGTAAGCAAATAGATTCAACAGCAAAGGACATTACAAAGCTTTTCCCGTTTTCAATCACAGTTGCGCCATGGACTGACCGCATCTCTAAATTAATTTCAGAGAATGAGCAATCTTAGATTAAAATCAGCAAATAATAAAAAGGTATTTTCCAAAAATTATCTTAAATTGGTTTTGATATCCAAAGTTTTAGATAATAATTGAAGAAATATGATCAAACGCATGAATTTTTGGTTAAAATTCAAAATGGTTCTCAGAGTATTTTGTCAAAACTCTAGCAATTTCGAGGTAAGATGGGAGTAAGCTACTAATAGCTGGCAGATGAATAGGAGAAGTTAAAAGATTAATTATAGCTATTAAGTAAAAAAATTGAAAGCGCATCGCAAGACAGCTACGATGAACAGAAGGAGAATGTGAAAAATTCAAATAAATAAGTCAAAGTATGGGAGAACAGGTAAAGAAAGGGCATGAAGTCTACAAGTCCCAAAGCACATTAGCAACCCTTGGGAAAGATAGACATAATCGATGCAAGGATGAAAGAGAAGTAAAGGTAAGTTGACTTGATTGAAAAATAAATAAACTCACTAGGGCGCAATTTAGGGTGGCCAGAGGAAGATCACAATGATTTCATTTCAATATGGAATAGAGCATGCACAAAGAATTATTTCCAAATAGAGGAAGAGCTTCAGGCTTATTTTGCTTTCTATACTGCTGAACAGATTCAAGAACATATGAATAAATACCTAAAACATAAAAAGCTTACGGAAGAAAAAAAGGAAGCCATTGTCAAATTCAAAACACTTAGATAGTAAAAGAAAGTCGAAGAGCTCAGAATGCTTCATCTTGAAAGAAACAAAAGCAAATAAGAGAGGCAAAAAGCTGAAGAGAGAAAGCGGCAAGAAAAATAGCAGTAGTAGATGAAGGGCAAAATAGGTCAATGGAAGTAAACAAAGCTAAAATAGAAAAGATAGTAGGAAGAGAGAAAAAGGCAGCAAGAGATACAAAGGGAGAGAGAATAGGCGATGAAGAGAAGATAAAAGGTTGAGTAGAATAAGCAAAAGATTGATTATTGGAAGTAAAAGTAAGCTGAGAAGCAATAACAAATCCGCAGAGTGCAATCAGCTAGAAAGCAGCCTGTGATCAATAAGGAGGCATAATAGCGCATTAGAGCAAGAGAAGAACAGTTAATAATGAAGAAAATTTAAATTGTAAATGAAAAAAAGAGAGAAGAATAGATGCTCAAGTAAAAATAGGTGAGGCTCAAAGAGTAAAAGTTTATCAAATACTCTCATGTCACTAATAAGCTTGATCATAAGACCACAGCTATGAAGGAGAAGGAAAGATAGAAGTTCGATGGGAAGGAAAGGAAATAAGCCAACACATTTGGAGGGCAGCTCCTTATGACTGGAGTTAGGGCAACTCCCGCTTGGATGAAAGGACTTTGATCATTATATTATTTGTTTACAATATAACTATATTCTTTGAAAATTAATCATTGAATAATGGCATTAAATGGTCTACGGTATTAGATATAGAAAATTATTGATTTAAATTTATTCTTGCTAAACCAATATAACCATTTGAATCAGTGCTGGGATTAGCTATTATAATTAAGCATGCCTTCAATTGAGAAATGTTGCCAGTGCCTCAACCTATTCTCCATGAATAAACTTCCAAGGAAGTTACCCAATTGTCCCCATAGTATCTGTGAGCACTGCCTCAATTAAATTATCAGCACAAAGCAAGAAGCTATCATCTGTGGCTTTTGCTCCAACTTGCTAAAGAAGAACTAAATCAGGGTATTCTCACTCAATACTGCCATCTTGCTCTCCCTCTCTGAACCACCCGCACCTACACCACAGAAGGTTGTCCCCATCGAGGAGGAAAATCAATTACTAGGAGACATCTTGGAGGGCCCCATATCCTTAGGGCCATAAAACCCAAACGAATAGCTTTGCCCTGTGCACAAAATCATTATGGATATTATCTGTATCTCAGATAAACATAAAATTTGTCCTCATTGCGCTTTATTCGGCAACCACAAAGACCACCGCTTCAAACGACTTTAGGATTTTTAGAAAGAAATCGCGTCAAAACGAAAGATTTTTGCTCAAATCCAAAATTAGAAATAGAATCTTGTTAAAAGTGGGACATTTAAAATTTATTAGCAAGTGAAGGATAAAATATAGATAAAAAAGAATCAACTTATTGCACAGGCTGAGTTAAAATGGAAATAGTATTGTGAAATGCTTCACAAAGCTAAGGAAAAGGCTATTAAGGACATTGTTGATACCTGCAATGAAGTTGAGAAGCTTTTCCCTTCCCTCAGCCCTGTTGTCAAATTTTAGAAAAGCAAAGGCAAATACCAAAAATGGGAAAGCACATGCATTGAGGCCATGGAGTATATTGACCAAAGCCCGAGCGTCTAATAAAAGATATACTTCTATTACGAAGGTCCTCTTGAAATTGTATCTGAAGGAGAAGTTCTTATTGAATAATTTAATAAGTACAGTAAAGAGTCTCTTAAAAAGCTC
>JACCDV010919915.1_pt1 | contig 14694 bp, 14 predicted proteins | sample 7446131 | NCBI WGS metagenome assembly JACCDV01 (sample SAMN15323448, study PRJNA562643) | freshwater metagenome | isolation source: river surface water | place: USA:Blue River Watershed | collected 2017-08-17 | reverse complement strand
GTTGTAGTTCTGCTGTATGAGAAAAGGGCAAGTGACCAATGTCATGAAAAAGCCCGGCTAATCGCATCACTTTTCGCCAATAAAGAATTTTTTCTTCATTAAAATCGGGAAAAAGATCTAAGAAGTGATCTTCTGAGACAAGTTTGTCATAAATCTTAGTAACAACTTGCATCACTCCTAAAGAGTGGTCATATCTTTTATGGTATCCCCCCGGATAGACATATGATGCAGCCGCAATTTGATTGATGCAAGAGAGTCTTTTAAACGGCAAAGTTTTAATTAACTTTGTCTCAAGTGGATCGAGCTCAATGAATCCGTGAATTGCATCAAATACTTTCATATCATATCCTTAAAAATGGTGAATCGATGAGAGAGTCGCCTAAAACATCGACCACTTTTCCAGCTTTCATCCGAATCACTCTACTTGCAAAGGGAAAAAGTCTCACATCGCTTAATACAGAAATGATAGTCATTTGGTGGTCGATGGCCATCTCTCTTAAGTAAGTCATTACCTTAACGCCTGTTTGATGGTCTAAAAATTGTGTAGGCTCATCTAAAAGAAGAACTTTTGGTTCATTGATTAAAGCTCTACTCAAAGAGATTAATTGCAATTCAGCACCAGACAACTCATCTAAATAACAATTTTTTTTCTCTTCCATTCCCATATAATTTAATATGTTATGCGCTTTTAGAGATGCATTTGTTTTAGAATCTTTTCCTGACAATAGAGGAACAATTGCATTCTCTAAAACAGTTAGAGAGGGAATGAGTCTTCCATTTTGAAATACGATTCCGAGATTTTCTCTTCTAAATTTAGCTTTTTCAAACAGATTCATTTGAAACATGTCTTTACCTAAGACAGATACAGTGCCACTTGTCGGTGTTAAATACCCCCCTAAAATAGATAAAAGAGTTGATTTTCCAGCTCCCGGAGGTCCTGAAATCATGATAAACTCTTCTTCATCTATCTGAAGATCTATTCCATTTAACAAAGTCTTTTCTGAATCAGATATTTTAACTATTTGATTACACGTGACAATACTCACAGAACCTCTTTTACTTTAAAGCTGATAAAAAGTCCAACGCTCAAAGAAACCGTAAGAAGAGAAAAGAAACTTATTATTAGAATTTCCCCTGAAAGAGGAAAAAAAAGCTCAGACCCTCCAAAAATTCTGTGTAAACTTATATAAAGGATGAGAGAGGCAGACCACCCCAAAATTGAGATAATAGCTGCTTGCAAGGTAAGTAAGCTTGATAAAAAAACAGGTGTTGCTCCGAACGCTTTTAAAACAGAGTAGTTCGGGATCTGTGTTTTGAAAAATTGATAGAAAACGGTAACAAAAATCCCTAAAGCCAAAATAAGTCCAAAAATAATCACAACAGAGAAGTGTGAAACAGCTTTATTTTCTTTCATATAAGCCCCAAAAAGCTCTTTAGTGAATTCATTTGCTGTAAAAGCTTTTAGTCCCGATACACGTTCAATCTTAGTTTTAAGAAGATATAGATTTATGCCAGGCTCTGCTTTAATGGCTATCAGAGTCTCTCCATTGCCTAAAATCTCTTTTGCTTTTGTATAATTTGTATACACAACAAGCCCTCTTTTGGCAGGAACAACTCCCCCAACTTTTAATAGAGTATGATCTAAATAGATAGAGCTACCTGGCTTTAATTTTTGATTTCCAGATTTAAATAACGATTGTGCGCACTCTCCACTTAGAATCGCTAAATCTCCGTCCCCCTTTAGTCTAAGAGAACCATACAAAGCTTTACTTGGCATACCGAGATGCGTTGTTTCATCAATACCCAAAAGGGTGCAAGTTTTTTTTACACCCTGTGAAGAATTTACTCCCACACTCCCCTTATATATAAAAGAGGCAGCAAGGACATCTGGTATTTTTTTCACCTTCAATAGATCTGATGCGCTTAAATAATCCCCTTTTATCCAAAGATCGACATCTTCTAAATTTTTACAAAATGCACTAGATTCTCCTCGAATAGACTGAAATGCACTAAATTGCTGAAACAAAAGAAAAATAGAAAAAACCACAACAAATAGGGGCATAAGCCACTGTTTGCTCTTCTTAAACAATAATGCTGTTGTAAATTTGACTAACATAAAATTTACCCTACCACAAACTTCTCTTTTTTTTAAAATTTTAATCGCATACTATGAATTTATGGATAAAGAAATTTCTTCTAAAGACACACTTCTCATTGCTACAAACTATATTGAAGAAGATCTTCTTCATGATGATCAGAGAGGCGCTATTATAGGAGATCGCTCTGGTAAAGTTACTGAAATTGCTACCTTAGTTTTTAATAAAACTTCCCCTGTTTACAAAAAAAATTAATTTATACACAACACTTTCCGTTTAAAATAGAAGTAAAATTGCAACCTTTTTGTGGACGTTCGAAAAAAACTCATTATGCACCATTCGCTTTTTGTTTAAAAAAGATGAGGTAATTATTTTTTATGGGGGTGAAGTAGTTGATACCTCTCAGAGAAATCCAGATGATTTTTTAGGTAATCACTACTTATTTGCACTTCCCTAAGAAGATTTTTGCATTGATGTAGCATTATATTGTTCATATGGAAGTATAGTGAATCATGGAAAAAACCCAAACGCCTTCGCCTTTTTTATTTGAAGAAGATGATAAGCCAATGCAAGTTTCCTATATTGCACGCAAAGCAATAAAACCAGGTGATCCAATTGAAATCAACTATGACGAAGGTAGAGATTCACCACTATTTTTCACAACCGCTGACGTAGACTTAAAATAAACACGTTAATATTTGAGATCAGACGCCTTTATGGCCGGATTTGACTCAAGAAAATCCAACTATAAAGGTGTCTGATCCCAAAATTGTTTGCAGAATTATGCCAGTTGATGTATTCGTTTAAAACATGAGATTAATTGTTGCTGTATCAGTTGTTTTACTTGCTTTTACACCTTTCTTAGAAGCTAGAGGGGGCGGTGGACATGGTGGTGGTCACGGAGGTGGCCGTAGAGAAAACCATGGTGGCGGAAGAATGCAGGGTCATGGCAGTAGAGGTTATCACGAACATGGTCGTTGGAAAAATCACTCATATAATCATGGCCATGGTAATTGGAATGGTCGAAATTGGAATGGCCCTTATTACTATAATGGATGGGGCTGGTGGGCGGGCAGTGCATTCCTTGTGGGATTTACCTTTTATACCTGCACAAATGCCGCAATTGCAAACACTCACACCTGGCAAATTTATAGCAATGATGTAAACATCTATAATCAATGGCCAGATCAAGAAAATGTCACTGTTCAACAAGTCGATAACGATTTAGATTACCCTTATCGCCTTTGTAATGGAACAAGTTGCGTTAGGGCAAGAGCTGCTAACACTTAACTATCAAGTAGCCAATCGGGTTTAAAGGGTGTTGCATAAAATAAAATTCCTACTCCAGAAAATTTAGCAAATATCAATAACTGCGCTCAACTCATAGCTCTGATTAAAGCGGATGGCTCTAAATATGTTGGCATGCAGAACCTACAAAACTTTCTCCCAAGCAACTTATGTTTGCAGCTTATGCAACAGACCTTTTAGATGATAGCTTAGATGGTGAATATCACTATGCCAGAAAAGATACAGATACCGATACCTGCTCTTCAAAAAATGGACCCAACTTTCCCACTCAACTTGACAGCAATAACCATCTTATAACAGATACGTCTAAAGCCTATTTTACAATTGAAAGATATGTCTTAGAATTTTGTGGATATTTTGTTTCAAGCAATGGTACGGTATGCTCCTCAGATTCAGATTGTGTGCAAGGATATCAAAAACCAAGAGCATCCAACTGGCTGGGATGTGGACTTAATCTACCTGGTCCATAAGCGACTTGTCAGCATTTACGACCCAGCCTCCTCCTGATGCTGCAAAGATGTCGACGAATGTGCTAAGGGAGTATGCAAGTGACGCTGCATAATCTATTTGACCTTGGAAGAGCTTCCGTTCAGCATCTAAGTAAGTTAGATAGTCTGTAAGACCTTCAACGTATTGATCAGTTGCGAGATTAAAGTAGAGAGTTAGTGTTTCGACTCTCTCTTTTTGTTCTGCAATTAGATCTTTGGAAATTTTATGAGATACTAAAGAATCATTAATTTCTTTCAGCCCTGTTAAAATCGATTGCTGATAAGTGTGAAGCATTGCTAATTTAGTTGAAGTTGCAAGCTTCAACTGGCTTGTAAGTCTACCACCCGTGAATATTTCTTGCAAAAGATCTATCCCGTATTGCCATATATTTGACGTACCCGAGAAAAAATTACTGAGACTTGATGTTTGTGATCCAAAGTCGCCTAAGATATTAAATTGTGGTAAAAAAAGAGCTCTTGCAACCCCAATATCAGCATTTGCAGAAATCAAATCTTGCTCACTTTTTAGCACATCAGGTCTTGCTGTTACCATCGTTGAGGGTAAATATGAGGGCAAGCTTTTAGGGATTATGAGCTCTGTAATTGTTTTTCCTCTTGGAGGAGTTTCTGGAGTTTTTCCCAAAAATAATGTAAGCAAATTCTCTTGTAACGCTACAGCAATTTTAAATTGATCCGCTTGAATTGCAGCATCTTCAACCTCTGATTTTGCTTGTTCTACCTGCATTTCAGATGTAAGACCAAGATCAAACCTTATTGTTGCAATTTTTAATGATTCTTGTCTTGTGGCTAAAGTTTCTAGAGAGATTCTTAATTGCTCATCAAAACTCCTCATTTCTATGTACGTTTTTAAAACACCTGTTATCACAGCAAGTACAACTGACCTTCTCACTTCAATTTGCGCAAGTAATTTAGCATATGATGCTTGAGACGCGCTTCTAACTTTTCCCCAAATATCTGCAAAATAAGATGCATTTAAAAGCAGCTGAAAATCATTTCCAATTGAAGGTCCCGGCACATCTGTGGAAATAAAATTTTGAGAAAATTTAAAACGAGCGGCCTCCCCAGATGCATTGATTTGCGGATAAAGCTTTGAACTTACAATTCCGTATTGTGCTTCAAACTCTTTGACAGTGTAAATAGCCACTTTCAAATCTTGATTGTATTGGATCGCAATATCTACTAAGTTATTTAAAACAGGATCATCAAATTGATACCAAAAAGGCTCATTAAATAAAGTAAGATTTTCATCTGTTGAAACTCGCCATTCTGTAGGAATTGCTCCCGTCTCCCTCTCATATTTTGGGGCTAGCGTACAAGAGGTTAAAAATAGAGCGCTAAGTAAAATTTTATTCATTTTCTTTTTTTCTCCCCTCTATAAATTTGAGTGAAGAAAAACGGAACAAAACAGAGAGCAAAAAGTGTTGCTGCAATCATTCCTCCAAAGACCCCAACTCCCACAGAATGCCTACTTGCAGCTCCGGCTCCTGTGCTTAAAACAAGTGGAGTTACTCCTAAAATAAAAGTAAGAGAGGTCATGATAATTGCTCGAAATCTAAGTTTTGCAGCCTCTAAAGCAGCCTCTTTTAAACTAAGACCCTCTTTGTATTTCATAAGAGCAAATTCGACAATTAAAATCGCATTTTTTGCAGAAAGTGCCATTAATGTAACAAGTCCAATTTGAAAATAGACGTTATTTGGCATGTCATTTAACCAAATAGCTAAAAAAGCTCCAAAGAGACCAAAAGGAATAATTAAAATAATAGCAAGAGGGAGTGACCATTTTTCATATAGAGCAGCAAGAATTAAAAAAACCATAAAAAGACCTGCCAAAAGAACGATTACAGAAGTTCCTCCTGTTGCAATTTCTTGATAAGCCTCCCCGCTCCAGCCAAATGTCATTTCAGGTGGCAAAAACTCATCTGCAACTTCTATTAAGGCATTGATTGCTTGACCTGATGTATATCCAGGAGCAGGTCCTCCAAAAATTCTCGCTGCTAAAAAGTCATTAAAATGTGAGATTAAATTTGAGCCTGCCTTTGGATAAATTTTCATGAGTGATTTTAAGGGAACCATTTCGTTGTAGATCGATTTTACATACATATCTCCGACATTTTCTAACCTCTCTCGATACTCAGGGGCTGCTTGAACAATGACTTGGTAGACTCTACTATACTTATTAAAATTGTTTACATAGACTGCTCCGACAAATGTTTGAAGAGTTTGAAATATTGCAGCAATAGGTACCCCTAAAGCCTTTGCCTTATATCTATCTAGATCAACAAAAAATTGAAGATTATTAAATTCAGCTGTTGTGAATAAAGCTCCAATCTCTTTTCTCTCTTTTGCTTTTTCAATAAATCCTAAAACAGTTTCTTGTAAAAATAAAAGCCCCCCGTCACCCCTATTTTCAATCCAAAATTCAAGTCCCCCAACAGTTCCGAGTCCTTGGATAGCTGGCGGATTTACAACATGAATCAATCCTTCTTCTATTTTGTTATATTCTTTTTGCAGCGTTTCTATGACCTCATCAGCTTTTAAATTTTTAGCGTTTCTTTGACTCCAATCTTTTAAAGTAATAAAATTTGTTCCGATATTTGTTCGATTTATCGACTCTAATAAACTAAATCCTGTTAAACCAACTACATTTTCAACAGCTGGGTGGTTCATTGCAATTTCTGCAATTTTATTATCAACTTCAAGGCATCTTTCTAAGCTTGCGCCATCAGGAAGATTTGTTAGTGCAATTACATAACCTTGATCTTCATCCGGAACAAAACTGGTAGGTGTTGTGATAAAAAAATAGGCAACTAATATTAATACAAGAGCGAATATTGAATAACTTAATAAGACTTTGTCAATCAAAAAGCTTGCAACTTTAATGTATTGATTTGTAATACGTTCAAGAAACTTATTAAAATAAGAGGCAAACTTATCTTCTTTATGCGTTTTTTGTAAAATAAGTGCAGCAATTGCAGGACTTAATGTAAGAGCGATGATTCCTGAAAAAAATACAGAGATCGCTATCGTCATTGCAAATTGTTTATATAGCTGACCTGCAATTCCCCCCAAAAATGCAACTGGCACAAAAACGGCACAAAGGACAAAAACAATGGCTATAACAGGTCCTGTCACCTCTTCCATCGCTTTTTTTGCAGCTTCGATCGGAGTATAATTAAACGATCTAAGATTTCTTTCGACGTTTTCGACAACGACAATGGCATCATCAACTACAATACCGATTGCTAAAACCATTCCAAACAGAGTTAATGTATTAATCGAAAAGCCGAGTATATACATGCCAGAAAAGGTTCCAATGATAGAGACAATGAGTGCTAGCACAGGGATCAAAGTTGCTCTCAGCGATTGCAAAAATATAAAGACCACTAAAACAACCAATAGAGCAGCTTCTAACATTGTGATAAAAACTTCCTTTATAGACATTTTGATAAACAATGTTGTGTCGTAAGGAACTGAATAAGTTATGCCTTCTGGAAATCTTTTAGAAATTTTTTCCATCATAGCTTTGATGGAATTGGCAACTTGTAGAGCGTTTGCTCCATATTGTTGATAAATAGTAAGTAAAATTGTAGATTTTGTATTAATCGAACCATCTACCGAATAATCTTGGCTTCCAAGAGTTACTCTTGCGACATCTTTTAATAAAACAATCTCTCCACTTAGAGTTGCCCTAAGAACGATATTTTCAAATTCTTCAGGTGTACTCAATCTTCCTGTTGTCGTCAAAGGAACTGTTAACTTTGTCTTCTTAGAAGTAGGCTCTTGACCAAATTGACCTAATCCAAAATCGGCATTCTGTTCTGAAATTGCAGCTACGATATCATTTGTAGTGATTCCCAATTGCGCCATTAAATCAGGACGAAGCCAAACGCGCATTGAATAATTTCTTTCACCAATGATTGAGATGTTGCTAATGCCAGGGATTAAATCTAAATCGTTTACAACATTTATGCTAGCATAATTGCTCATGAATTCTTGACTATATCTCCCATCAGGCGACTCAATAGCAACTACAAGCAAAATATTTGGCATCTGTTTTGTAATCGTTATCCCCTCTTTTTGAGCCTCTTCGGGAAGTTCTGAAGTGACTTGGCTCACTAGATTTTGCACATTGACTTGATTCATGTTTGCGTCGCTTCCGATATTAAAATAGACATCGAGAATCATATTTCCAGTCGAAGAGTTTTGCGAATACATATAAATCATGTCTTGAACACCAAGAATTTGTTGCTCTAATGGAGAAGAGACATCATTTGCTAAGGTGTCGGCATTTGCTCCGTTGTAAGTTGTAGAAATTTGAATCAAAGGAGGAGTGATATTAGGATACTGCTCAATTGACAATGCTTTCATGGAGACAAGCCCTGCAAATGTGATAATGATAGCGATCACACTTGCAAAAATAGGGTGTTTGATAAAATGATTAGAGATCATTAAAACCCAAGTGTTTTGACATCTGCTCCTTCTTCATTTTTAGGCGCGCTAGGCACCCACTTTGTAACGGAAACAGGCATGTTATTTTGAACTCTATTCACTCCATCCGCTATGACAATTTCGCCATCTTTTAAGCTACTTGTTATCACCCAATAGTCGTCATACCAATCCCCTGTTTCAACCATACGAATCTGAGCAAGTCCTTTTTCGTTAACAACATAAACATAAATTCCGTTTTGCCCTTGAGATACGGCTGTTTGAGGAACAATAATTGCATTTGGCCTGACAGCTCCCTTTAGAATCACATTTACAAATTGACCAGGTCTTAATAAGGCATCAGGATTTTTCACAACAGACCTAACCAACATAGTTCCAGTTGTTTGCTGAATATCAGGAGCTGAAAAATTAATTTCTCCGTAAGCTGGATAAATAGTGCCATCTGCTAAAATTATTTCAATATTGAACTTCATCTCTTTTGGGAAAACTAATTGATTTTTTTTAGTCTCATCTCTTGATTTTAAGATGTCTCCTTCCGAAACAGAAAAATTAACCCAGATCGGATCTAGTACATATAAACTAGTCATTAAATCGTTAGGTCCTGGAGAAATTAAAGCGCCTTCTCGAAAAGTTGACTTTGTGACCCACCCTTTCACAGGAGCTAAAACAGAGCAATATCCTAAATTAAGCTTAGCTTTTTCTACATCAGCCTCAGCCGTTAACATTAAACCTCGAGAAGACCACTCGTCTGCAATTGCACTATCATAATCTTTTTGACTGACTGCATTTGCTTTGTAAAGAGGAGTCATTCGGTTTAATGATTGCACTGCATTCCAGTGAGTTGCTTTTGCTCTCTCCAAATTCCCTTTAGCCATGTTCAAGGCATCGATAAATGGTCTTTCATCAATGACAAATAACCGGCTGTTTGCATCAACAATAGAGCCTTCTGCATAATCAATTTGTTCTAAATATCCTTCAACCCTAGCTCTAATTTCCACAATATGAGAACTTTCAACAACCCCAATATACTGAAAATTTGCAGGGATGGTTTTGGCTACAACATGCATTCCCGAGACAGGTAGCAAAGCTTTTTGCGGAGGAGGTTTTTTTGAACAGCCAAAACTTAGAAAAAAAGCAAAAAAAAGAAGAGAAAAAATTGATCTCAAAAGCACCCCTATTTTCTCTGATCCATAGCATAAAATTATAATTATACTGAATTAAATTTAAAAAATGTTTATGTGTTTAGTTATGAAAGAAAATATGAGCAATCTCTCCAACTATGTAGGCATAGTTGGAGTAGTTTTAATTCTATTGTCGTATTTACTATTGCAAATGCACCGCATCAAGTTAACCAACTTTTCTTACTCTTTTATGAACTTAATTGGTGCACTCTTTATCTTATTCTCTCTTCTATTTCACTGGAATTTACCCTCAGTGATTATAGAAATCGCATGGCTCTTAATTAGCTGCTTTGGAATCTGGAGAAATAAAAGAGCCAATTAAGCTAGTTTTTTGCATCCATTTCAGCTTTTTTTGCCGCAGCTTCTCTAGCAAACGTTAGATATGAAGAGGCTACTACAAGCCTTTCATGGGAGGCGTGAGCATCCTCTTCTTTAACTAACGAGTTAATGTCAAAAAATCGGATTTTAAAGAGCTACGAGACTATTTAGGAGTCCTTTTTTATCCATTTTAACAACCCAGCATTCATGATCTTGTTTTCCATAAAAGACCGATACAGAGTGTTTGTTAAAAATCATTCCACCCGGATAAACCCCTTTCAAGGGTTTCCATGTTTCATAGTCAGGTGAATGATAAAAACTTTTTCCAATAATTGGTTCCTTACTTATATAAGTCATTTCAAATGGAGGTTCTGCTTCAAAAAGATAAGCTCCCATAAAAAAATGAGCGATTTTTTCTCCGTTCGATTGAACACTTTTTAAATCTTTCCAAGAATGAAAAAAACCAAAAAAATGATTTCCATCTCTAATCGCGGGAGCACCCCCACGAAGTTCCCCCCACTTCCAATCAATTTCTTTTTCTGTCAATGCAACTGTTTTGCAATCATTACGTAACCTAGGAAGCTTGAATACACGATGGGGGTTTATACTATAAGAAAAATATAAACGCCCTTTATATTGAAAAGGCGACCAATTTTTTTCCCTCCAGTGCGTAGGATCTCCATTGAATGAAAGGATATATTTTGGATCTTTAATAAAAAACTGGTTTTTAACATAATTTAGATGAGCAACAATCATTCTCCTAGATTCAAGATCTTGAGTATCTAAAATATTATTATAAACTATAAAATAAAGATTATTAAATTTTACAAGCCTTGCGCCCTGAGCCTTTGAAATTTTTAATGGAAGATCATTATTAATCTTTAGTAGAGAAGCTTTTCCAACAGGTTCAAAATTTTCATTCAACCAAACAAAGCCAGTAAGATTAGCAACTTTACTAATAGGATCTCTTGTTCTAAAAGACATTAAGAGTCTGCCATCTTTCCATCTGATGATTGAGGGATTAAAAGCATCAGGATATCCTGGAACAATAATCTGTCTCTCCTCTAAAATGAAATCAGAAATTTGTTGATCTAGATCAATAGGTGGATTTTCATGGGCATTTAAAATACAAATCTGAGCTAGAACTAAATAAATGAGTAATTTTAATCCTTTCATAAAACCTCCTCTCAAAAAACTAACTTTACACTCAAGAGTTCATTTATTAAAAGGACTTTGCTGCTTTGTAAAAAGGGAAGATGAACTAAGCTTTGGTATCAGCGGACCTAAGCTGAGAAAGCTTAATCCTCTCATAGATTCTTTAAAAAATGAAAAGGGTGCAATTTTTTATGGAAGTGCTTATTCCAATTTTATTTTAGGTGCCGTTCAGCTTTTAATTGAGAATGAAATTGATTACCGTCTGGTTCTAAAAAAAGCGCACACTACAAAAATTGCAGGTAATTTACAATACTTACTCCGAATGGTTCCTGACGATAAAATCATAGGGGAAAGCGGCGCTTTTCCTAAAGATTATCGCATTATACCTGAAGGTGGAGATGTGCCAGAATGCTTAGAAGGAGCCAAGAGTCTTGCTAAAAGCATTTGTCAAAATGAAGGCGAAATTGGGATAAAATTTTCAAAAATCATCATCGATGCAGGAACTGGCATCAGCGCCCTCGGATTAATTTTAGGACTTCAGGAATTAGGAGAGCCAAGAGAAGTTCATGTTTTTTCGATGAAAATCTCTAAAGAAGATTTTTTTAAGTATAATATTTCTGAGAACGTCTTTTTTCATGAACTAACACACCATAAATCATTTGGTGCAGTAAACAAAACTCTCTTAAATTTCATTGATGATTTTGCAAAAAAAGAGGGGTTTTTCTTAGATCCGATATATAGCGGCAAACTTTTTTACGAATTAATGAAAACTGAAGCTAACAAAATCATCGACAATAAAACTCTCATCATCCATTCCGGTGGAGCTCTTGCTTTATCAGGATTTAATTAGATTTCTTCAAATTGACAAAACATTTATTCTTTAAAATATCACCATAAAAAAAGGGGTGTTTATGCCTAAAGGATTATTTAAAAACTGTTTTAGTTTATATGCCTTTTCGGCATTTATTTCTCTGCAAGCAAATGTAGTTTTGCCTCATTTTGATCATATTGTGATTGTTATGGAAGAAAACCATTCCTACAATCAAGTAGTTGGATCACAGGATATGCCTTATATAAATTCTCTTATAAACAACGGAGCTTTATTTACAAATTCATATGCTGTAAGTTATCCCGGAAGTCAGGCGAACTATTTAGCTATCTTTTCAGGTTACACGCAGCATGTTGGTGATGAATTTCACCCAAAATTTCATGCAGAATGTTTAGGTAGTCTTTTACTTGCTGCTGGGAAAACATTTGTTGGCTATTCAGAAGGCTTACCATCTGCCGGATTTAATGGAATTTCCTCTGGCGCCTATGTACGACGGCATAATCCGTTCACCCAATTTACAACTCTTCCTGATTCTGCAAATCAACCTTTTACTGCGTTTCCAAAAGATTTTCACCATTTACCTACTATCTCTTTTGTTGTTCCAGACTTAAGTCATGATGGACATAACGGAAGTCTTAAAACCCTTGATGCTTGGCTTAAAAAATATATGAGTGCCTATGCTTCTTGGGCTGTAAAAAACAATAGCTTACTAATCGTTACTTTTGATGAGCCTGGAAGAGTGAAAGGCGCTAGCAAGAACATTCCTACTTTTTTCTATGGAGCGCATGTAAAAAAGGGTATATATAATAAAAAAATTAACCACTATTCAATCCTTAGAACATTAGAAGATCTGTACGATCTTCCCCCCTTAGGAAATTCTGCTAAAGTGAATCCTATCACAGATGTGTGGAACTAACACAGTCCAGGCGGGACATCTTTTTAGATGTTCCCTTCTGAAACAATACGCCATTTGCCTACGGGAAGAGATCCTAATTGAATATTTCCAATCCGAACACGCTTTAAGGAACTGATCTCTAACCCAAGAAGATCAGACATACGTCGAATTTGTCTATTCTTCCCCTCTTTCAAAGTGATCGATATTGTCTTATCATCAATTTTTACAACTTTTGCAGGTTTGAGTAATTGACCATCAAGTTTTAATCCAAAGCTCAATTTTTCTATAGCTTCTTTAGATACAGAATTATAAAAGCGAACAAGGTACTCTTTTTCTATCTCAGAATCAGGGCCGATGATCGATTTAGCAACTCTTCCATCTGATGTGAGTAACAAAAGCCCTTTTGAATTTATATCCAACCTACCTACAACGTGCAATGTTTTTGGATCAACAAAAGGGCCTTTGTCATGTCTGTTTTCAGGGGTAATTAACTCCCTAGCCTCTTTATAATTTTTCTCCGGAAGATTAGAAACAACTCCTAAAGGTTTGTTTAATGCTATAGTTACTTTTTGAATCCCGTTTTCATTAAAATCTATTTTTGCATCTACCGGCACTTTCAATCCTTGCTCAGTAATTAAAACGCCATCTACAAAAACTCTCCCTTCTGCAATATACTGCTCAGCCTCTCTTCGAGAACAAAGCCCTCTTTTAGCCATGATCTTTGAAACTCTTTCCTCTTCCATAGGATCAAGTCTACCATATTTTCCTAGAATTTCTTAAGAAATAATTGTATGGTAAATATCATTTTCTAAATCTCATTTGTAAAAAGAGCTATATTGAAATTTTTAACATTTATATTGCTTTGTATGAGTCTAAGTCTTTTTAGTGAATATCCAAATTTTTCAGATAACCTCTATTTCACTAAGCAAATGAAAAAAGAAATCTCTCCCTATTTGCTACCATTAGATCATCCCGTTAAAGAAGTTCTTGATCAAATTTTTTCAGATCCAAGCGTACTAGAATCGAGGGAATCTCTTTGTAATGCAGGGTTTTCCATTATAACTCGTCAGAAAAAAAGCTCAATTTTTGTTGTAAAACATCCTCTTGCTCCTGAATTTGTATTTAAGCTTTATTCCAATTCACATCCTCTTGGAAGAGAGCATAAACCCGGTTGGGAATGCTTAGCACTACGATGTAAAAACGCACGAAGAGTTAGGGCAATTATAGAAGCTAATGATATTCAACATTTTGCAGTTCCTGACAAATGGCTATATGTTTTACCAGCCTCTCATAAAAAAATAAAAAACCAATCGCAATTTTTGGTTCTTGTAGCAACGGATATGAAACTTGTTAGCCCACAAGCTACCAAAATTGCTTGGAAAAAAGCAATAACGCCTAGACATCTTGACGAACTTTATCTTATTCTTTCACGAGGCTACGGCTCTTCATACCTAGTTAATAATATTCCTTTTACAAAAGAAAACACGTTTGCTCTTATCGATTTAGAAAAACCAAAAAGAGAAATTCCTCTAGCTCGTATAGAGAAATACTTCTCTAAGGATATGAAACTTTATTGGCAAAATCTTATTACGCCCTAACAAAAAAATTCCTTTTCATCTATATTGACTATAGCATCATTGACCGTCATATAGTGAGGATAAGAAATGTCAACATTTACCGTACAATATAATAATACGAGTAGTCAGAAGTTGCTTCCAGAGGCGAGCCATTAAGAACTGTAATCAAAGAGTTGTTCTCTGAAGCATTCGTTATTATAATTTAAACAGGAATATACTCAGATTAGTTGAAACGTATTCCAGTTTTTTAAATGGCGCCCCAAAGTTTAATCTGGCGTTAGCCGGCCGGGAAGCAGTCACTGTTTGAATAACAGGGGCAATGGACCGGGATTAAATTGTGGGGATGCCAGACAAAAAATGGGGTACGTTTCAACTAATCT